>Ga0316209_1000041_pt1 | contig 278642 bp, 285 predicted proteins | sample 6monopyrite_MG_FD_204945 | JGI IMG/M metagenome (GOLD analysis project Ga0316209, IMG submission 204945) | Microbial mat bacterial communities from mineral coupon in-situ incubated in ocean water Damariscotta River, Maine, United States -... | ecosystem: Environmental > Aquatic > Marine >... | reverse complement strand
TCTGCGGGGGGCTCCGCTTCCGGGTGCTGGTTGTCAACATTCGCATCGCGCTCAGCGCCTTCCGGGCCGCCCTCCTGCTCCGCCGATCTCGCGCGCTCGCGTTCCATTTCGGAGGCAAGAAAGAGTGCCTTCTCGCGCGCCTCGGTCAGCTCGGCGAAAGCAGAAATGCGCATGGCCTGCGCATCGAGCTCAGCCCGCTTGCCGGCATATGCGGCGTGAATCGCGGCCTTGTCGGCGGTCTCTTCAATGCCGAGCGCCGACCATGGCCAAACGCCAGTCCCATCGTGAAAAGCCCATTTAATGCCCAACGCTCTCCCCGCGCTCCAGGCCCGACAATTCGAGTTGCTGGTCAATTTGCGCGATCAGGCGAGTCAGGCCCTCTTCGGTGTCGCTTTCGGCGCGGGCTACCAGAACGTCTTGCGTGTTCGATGCGCGCAGGAGCCACCAGCCGTCGGCCGTGTTAACCCGCACGCCATCAGTCGCATTGACCTCTTCCACGTCTGGTCCAGGGTTCGTGGTCAGGCGTTCAGTAATCTCAGCCATGGCGGGGAATTTGCGCGCTTCATCGACCTGAAAACGCATTTCGGGCGTGTTGAGCATTTCCGGAATGCTCCCGCGCAATTGCGTGACCGATTTACCCAGCCGAGCCGAGGCTGCGATCAACCGCACGCCAGCGTAGAGCGCGTCGTCAAATCCGTAATATGTGTCGGCAAAAAACACGTGACCGCTCATTTCACCGGCGAGCGGCGAGCCTGTCTCCTTCATTTTGGACTTAATCAGGGAGTGCCCGGTCTTCCACATAAGCGGCTTTCCGCCGTGGGCCGCAACATGGTCAAACAGCGCGCGGCTGGCTTTCACATCGGCGATAACCGTCGCGCCTTTATGGGTTTTCAGCACATCTTCGGCGTAGATCATCAGCAATTGATCGCCCCAGATCACCCGGCCCGTGCCATCAATCGCGCCGATACGGTCGCCATCGCCATCAAAAGCCACTCCAAAATCGAGGTTCTTCTCAGCGACGAGCGCGCGCAAGTCCTCCAAATTGGCCTCAACCGTTGGATCAGGATGGTGGTTTGGAAAATGTCCGTCGACTTCAGTAAAAAGCAAATGATGCTCGCCCGGCAGGCCCGCAGCGAGAGCCTCAAGAGCGGGGCCAGCGGAACCGTTGCCGGCGTCCCAGCCGACCTTGAGCCCGCTGAGAGCGTCCATCGGGATATCGGCCAAGCCTTCGAGCATGCGCTCGACATACTCGCCAAGGATGCTGGCCGAAGCGGTGGTCCCAGCCCCGTCAGCCCACTCCCCACGTGCTGCCAATTCCCCGAGCTTTTGGATGTCCGCCCCAAAGAACGGTCGCCCCTGAAATACCATCTTGAAGCCGTTGTAATTGGGGGGATTGTGGCTGCCAGTTATCTGAATGCCGCCCTGTACGTCTTCGCGTGAAGCCTCCGCGTAATAGAGCATCGGGGTCGCGCTCATTCCGATCCGCAAGACATTGCATCCACTCGCGGTGAGCCCTTCGACCAAAGCGTGTTCGAGCATTGGCGAACTGACCCGCCCATCATAGCCAACCGCGACGGTTGGTGACGGATTGCTGTCACCCTCTGCGCGGCAAAGCATCGATCCAAATGTGCGGCCAATCGCACGGGCATCGTCCGGCCCAAGGGTCTCACCGATAATCCCGCGGATGTCGTATTCGCGCAAAACGGTTGAATCGAATTGATGGGCCATGTGGGTGTTCCTCAAGCGTCTTAAGTTCGGTCTAGGATCAGTGTTGGCGCAGCCTTAGAGAGGTTGCATGAAAGATGTGTGTCGCCGCGCATCCGGGCCGCATCTGTCAATCTTTGTCGCCATCTATTTCATCTGTGCTGACCGGTGGCTCGCCCAAATCGTCGAGCAGAAGGTCGCGCGCATCATTTGCGGCGTGCACCTGATTGTTTGTACCGCCCCGGTCAGGATGGACGCGCGTGATCAAAAGCCGGTGCGCGGCCAATATTTCCGCTCGGTCTGCCTTTGGCGACACCCGCAGCAGATCGCGCGCTGACTGCAATTTGCGCGGTCGGCTGTCTGGCCCCGCAGCATAAACCCATGGCCAGACCCCAATTGCCCATCGAAACAGAAGGGTCACGGCAAGCAGGATAACGGTGATCTTGATAATCATATGACGGCGTATCCTTAAGCCACTTGAGCCGAAGCGGGCGGCGGCGCGGTTTTTTCAAACTCGGGAAGCTTTAGCGCCTGAAGCAATGTTCGCAATTCCTGACGCGCGACAAGGTGACTTGTTCCCAAATCGCCCAGCTGCCCTTTATCGAGCAGAGTCAGCCCCGAGGGGAACAATTCGCGGTAAATCACTCGCTCTGAAAGCCCATGTGTGACGCGAAATCCAACACGCTTTGCCATTTCGGTCAGCGCTCTTTCAATCCGCGCCATATTGCGCGCCTCGGTATAGCCGGTGCGGTTGCGAACCACGATCCAGTCCATTTCTGGCCGCTTTTTCTCGAGCGTGGCGCGGCTGCGTTTCATCCGTGCCTCCCAAATGAGCTCGGCAAAAAAGGAGAGCTTTTGCACCTTGAAGCTTTCTGGATCGACTTGGCCGATGAGGTCGAAATCGACGAAACTGTCGTTCATGGGCGTCACCAGAGTGTCCGCCTGTTCAACCGCGCACCGGGCCAATGGATCGTCGCGTCCAGGATTGTCGATGATGAGAAAATCGCAGTCTTTCTCCAACCGGTCCATCGCGATCAGCAAAGCTTGCTCGCTGCGCCCTTTGAACACTTCACACGCGGGTGTCGGCAATTCGACATCGCGGCGCTGCATCGTGCGATAACGATTTTCCATATAGCGATGCGAGGTGCGCTGACGCGGATCAAGATCAAGAACGGTGACCCGCGCGCCCATATACGACAGGGCCACTGCAATATGCACAGCCGTTGTCGACTTGCCCGTGCCGCCTTTCTCATTGGCAAACACGATCCGGTGTGCCGTTTTGGAAGCGCGCTTTGAAGCAGATGGGGATGCGCTCTTGGGTGTCATCTAAAGTGTTCAATCCTAATTGGAGCATGGCAGCGCGGCGTTTGCATCGCAAAGCCAAACGGCTATCGCCGCATCATCACCGATCACGCCATGATATCCAAGGGGAAAAGCCCGTGCAAACCGCAACCACGCTCGATGTGTTGAGAAAGCAAATTGATGCCCTGTCAGCCGGCGGCAGCACAATCGCATTGGTTCCGACGATGGGCGCACTGCATAATGGGCATTTGACCTTAGTCCGGCGCGCGCGTGAAATGTGTGATCATGTTGTCGCATCAATCTTCGTAAATCCAACCCAATTTGGCCCCGGCGAAGATCTCGACGCCTATCCGCGCCAATTGGAAGCGGATGCCGATATGTTGGAGGCGGAAGGGTGTGCGGTCCTGTGGGCGCCCGATGTCGCCGCGATGTACCCGGATGGCTTTGTCACCAATATTTCCGTCACAGGCGTGAGCGAGGGGCTGTGCGGAGCGGACCGCCCCGGACATTTCGACGGTGTGGCAACCGTTGTGTGCAAACTGTTCAATCAAGTCCGCCCAAGCCACGCCTTTTTCGGAGAGAAGGATTTTCAGCAGCTCGCCGTGATCCGGTCGATGGCGCGCGACCTCGACCTGACACTGCCGCAAGCGACGTCAATCATCGGCGTACCGACCGTGCGCGAGGCGGATGGCCTCGCCATGTCCAGCCGCAACCGGTATTTGTCGCAAGACGACCGCTCAGCCGCCGCCACACTGCCCCGCGCAATGAAAGCCGCCATTGCAGCGATAGAGGCGGGCGCCGAGCCAGCGCACGCCCTCGCCCAGCTAAAAGAGGCTTTGATCGAGGCGGGATTTGACAGCGTGGATTATGCCGTTCTTGCCGATGCCGCTTCCCTTCAAGCCTTGGAAAGCTTAGGCGGCAAGCCAGCGCGCTTGCTTGTCGCGGCGCGCATAGGCGGCACACGCCTGATCGACAATATGGCCGTCTTATCTTGAGCGGCAACGCGCATTAGTTTCTGGGAATAGCAGCACAAATGTTAAAGCACTTTTGGGGCTCATTTTTGTTCACCGCCGTCTGCATGGCGCTGGGTGGATGGTATGGTTGGACCGTTTCCGGCACGCTTGAAGGCACGCTTTCGGTCCTTTGGATTTGTGCGGTTTTGGCTGTGCTTGAGGTGTCGCTGTCTTTCGACAATGCGGCCGTCAACGCCTCTGTCCTGAAAGATATGGCCCCTGTCTGGCAGCAACGCTTCCTAACATGGGGGATTGCGATTGCGGTCTTTGGCATGCGGGTCGTCTTCCCGATTGTGATCGTCATGGTGGCCGCCTCACTCGGCCCGGTTGATGCGGTGCGCCTCGCGCTTAGTGAACCTGCCGAATATCAACGGATTGTGAGCGATGCGCACATCGGCCTGATGGGTTTTGGCGGCGCGTTTTTGGGCATGGTAGGCCTCAAATTTTTCTTCGATTCTGACAAAGAGCTCGATTGGATTGGCGTGATTGAGCGGCCACTGGCCAAAGTCGCAAATATCGAAGCCATCTCCATTGGCCTCGTCCTGATTGGCACTTGGGCGACATCGACCATGCTCGCCGACAGCGACGCGCTGACCTTTATCATCGCTGCGATTGGCGGGCTTCTGACCTATCTCGCGGTTGAGATTGTGAACCACGTGTTGGAGCCGCCTACCCCTTCGGCAGGCGGCGTGGCGAAGGCGGGCTTTGGCGCATTCCTATACCTCGAAGTGCTGGATGCCAGTTTCTCATTCGATGGCGTGATCGGGGCCTTTGCGCTCACCAACAACCTCATCATCATCGCCATTGGCCTTGGTATTGGCGCGATGTTTGTCCGCTCAATGACGATCTTCCTCGTCCGCAGGGGGACCATGTCGGAATATCGCTATCTGGAACACGGCGCGTTCTACGCGATCCTTGCGTTGGCCGTGATCATGTACGTCAACACCTTCTCGCATATTCCAGAGGTCATCACCGGGCTGATCGGTGCGGTGCTTATCGGGATTGCCTTTTGGTCATCCGTTCGCGCGAACCGGGCAGAAGCCGCATCGCAAGCCGCTTGAGTGATTGGCTGCCTAAACGATTGGTTGCTTGACGAATTGGCGGCTTTAGTGGCAATGGCTCCGTCCACAGAGCGGGCGGGTATAGCATAGTGGTAATGCTCCAGCCTTCCAAGCTGGCTAGAGGGGTTCGATTCCCCTTACCCGCTCCAGCCCTGCCTTCCCAAAACATCCCAGAAACGCTATAAAACCCTTGGAAACCTTACGGTTTCTGGTGTTCGGTTTTCCTGCATCAGCCCGCTTAGTCTCGCTAAATCTCGCTGATTTGGGGGCCACATTGGGGGCCACACAGGTTTCCGCCAATTCGAGTGGCCCCCAATCTGGGGGCCACGTATTGGGTAAGGGTCTGAAATTATGGCACTAACAGATGTTGCAGTTCGCAAGGCTAGGCCGAAGGCGAAAGCCTACAAAATGGGCGATTCGTTAGGGCTCTTTCTTTTGGTTCAGCCAAGTGGCGGCAGATTGTGGCGGCTGAAGTACCGCATTGATGGGCGCGAGAAGAAGCTGGGGCTCGGGACCTACCCGGAAATTGGGCTCGCAGAGGCCCGCAGTAGGCGCGATGCGGCGCGAGAGCAGCTGGCGCAGGGCAAGGACCCATCTCGCGAAAAACAGCGTGAGAAGGCACGTAAGAAGCTCGGTGCGGAGAATACCTTTGCGTCCATCGCCGCTGAGTTCTGTGAGAAGCGCAAACATGATGGCTCACGAGCTTGGGCACCAGCCACGGCGAAGCGCTGCGAATACCTACTATCGGTCCTCAACAGCTCGATAGGCAATCTGCCGATTGCTGATATCGAGCCTGCCGACATCCTCATAGCCGTTCGCCGGATCGAGAGTAAGGGCAAGCTGGAAAGCGCGAAGCGAACCTTGCAGCTGGCAGGTTCGGTCTTCCGCTACGCGGTCGCTACAGCGCGCCTCAAGTCCGATCCGACACGCGACTTGAGAGGCGCGCTGATGAACCCGACCGTGACTCATTATGGAGCGGTGCTTGATCCAACAGGTGCCGGTGAGCTGCTCAGGGCTATCGATGGCTATGAAGGCCAACCTATCACCAAGCTGGCGATGCAGCTTGCTCCGCATGTGTTCGTAAGGCCGGGCGAGCTCCGCCATGCCGAGTGGAGCGAAATCGACTTCGATAAGGCTCTGTGGACGATCCCGGCGAGTAAGACGAAGATGCGTAAGGATCACCTTGTCCCGCTGTCACGCCAAGCCCTTGCGATTCTGGAAGAGGCCTACCGATTGACAGGCCCCGACGGCTATGTGTTTCCGTCAGTCCGAACCCGCAGGCGACCAATGAGCGACAACACCATCAACGCTGGATTGCGCCGCTTGGGCTACACTACCGACGAAATGACCGCCCACGGCTTCCGCGCGATGGCGTCCACCTTGCTGAACGAAAGCGGCAAGTGGAACCCCGACGCAATCGAGCGCGCACTGGCGCATGGCGACAGCGACAAGGTCCGCGCCGCCTACCATCGTGGAGCGCACTGGAAAGAACGGGTGAAAATGATGAAATGGTGGAGCGACTACCTCGATCAGCTCCGCGAAGGCGCGCAAGTGGTGCCGATCAAGACAGCGAAAGGCTGACGGATCGCGCCAAAAATTGCAACTCTTCTACGACCCGTAAGAACAAGGAGAAATATCCCGTGATTACCGATGGTTATCGCATAGTGAGTGGTCTGCGGTTCGGCGCAAACCCGCTCAACTCGCAGGTGGGTTGATTCCGCCCAAACACTATTTCAAAGCAAAACCAATGACTTATCTCCCGAAATCGCGGGGTAGGGTGTGCTCCTGTTTCCAGCGGCACCGTAGGTCCAGTGTTGCTAGACGCAAGATGCTTGGATCTCAATGCGATCCTGCAGGCTGAACCTCAGCCCAGCTGGCGTTGGAGGCTGATACTGGGCCGTTAGCGGAAGGTCCGGTCCCGGCGATCTGAACTTAGAAAGCCGACATTGCACCTGCGACCCAATTGCGGCCACGCGGAAATATTTCTCAATTCGGATGCTTTATTGGAACCTCAATGACACCATCATTCGATTGAATATGTGCTCTGCTGAAAAGACGAGGCGTTTACGGAGCCTCAGCGGCAATCGTCCGAACTAAATTGCTGATTTCAAGTTGCTAGAATTTCGGCGTCGTTGTCGCCGGACTTGGTTGAGACTCCTCGACCTATCCTGCCCGGATATGAGCTAGAAATCCGTTAGCTTTCTCGCGCAGGTCTACCGCCTGAGTATCAAGACGCTCTGCCGAACCAGAAACTTCGTTCGCCGCTTGCTCGGTCGTCTCGCTCGTCTTGCGAACTTCACCGAGAACCTCCGAAGCGGTGTTAGACGCCCGCGCCGCCATGTCGATGCTTCGTGCCAATTCTTTTCCGGCAACGCTTTGTTGATCCACCGCAGCTGCAATGGCCGTGGCGCCTTTTTCGAGATCCACGATTTTGTCTGCAATCATCTCCAGTGCAGCGACACTGGCATCGGTTGAACTGCGCATACCTTGTACCTGAGCGGTGACTCGCTCGGTCGCTGCGGCTGTTTGGGTTGCCAATTCTTTCACCTCACTGGCAACAACCGCGAAACCGCGCCCCGCCTCTCCGCCCCGGGCCGCCTCGATAGAGGCGTTCAAGGCGAGGAGATTGGTCCGCTGGGCAATGCTGCTGATCAGGTCGATAATCTCTTCTACGTGCGCTGCCGATGATGAAAGACCTTTGATTGTTTCATCGGCCTTTTCTGCGGATCGGCTCGCATCGCGTGCGAATTCAGCCGACGTTTCAGCCTGACGGCTGATTTCTCCCATCGACATTGCAAATTCATCAGATGCGGCGGCAGCGGTGGTTGCGCCTTGCATACCCTCGTCCATCGACTTGGTAGCGGAATCGACCTGCGTAAGGGTTTGATCGGCGGACGCTGCCATTTCATTAGCGGTTTGCTGCAATTCTCCTGATGCGACAGCGACAACATCGACAACACCGCCAATCGACTCCTCAAACTGATCCGCAAGCCTGAGAAGTTCCTCTTTGCGCGTATCCTCCGCAGCCTTTCGAGCGGCTTCCTGTTCTGCTCTTGCCGCTTCTTTTTCGGCGTTGAGCGTTTCAACCTTCATTTCAGCGGCGACGAAGGATTCAAGCGCGCGGGCCATCTGGCCAATCTCGTCTTCGCGGCTTGTCTCTCTGACGTTTATATTGCGCTCGCCGAACGATACGCTTTCCATATCCTCTGCCATACTGACGAACGGGTATACGATCCGGCTCAGAATGAATGAAACCGCGCTTAGACACGAGAAGGCGAAAGCCACTGTAACGATAACAATCGCGACCGCAAAATATGTTGAATATTGCGGGTTCATGAGGCCGATTACAGCGATCAAAGCGACCAAAACAAGGCCCCCAACACCAAGCGCCGTGGCAATTTTGGTTTTGATCGCAAACGGTTTGGACATGTACCATTGGTCGACCCGCGCGACCCATCCTGTCGCAGTGAATTCGCTTTCCGCAGCAGAAGTATCTCTGCTTTGTGCAGATAACTCCGATTGCGGCGTCATATCCATCTTGCCCTCCAGCACACCCGTCTCAAACTCGCTCCCCTGCAGTATGAGGGGGTTTGGTTAATTTGTCGTTTCCAAAGTAGACAATCGGAGGGCTGTGTTTGGTAATCGGCCCGGGCTCTCTTCTGTCCAATACAGATTGGCTATTTTATCTGCACATTCATCGCACTGCGGACAAATTGCATCGTAAATGTCTTCATCGCGCTTTTGCTAACCTTCGAAAACTGCATCAATGCCAAGGTATGGCCCCCGCCGATATACAGGCGCGCTGCCGCCATCGTGTTCAATTCACGCGGTAAAGTCCCTTCTCGTTTTCCTCGCGCGAACACGGCTTTGGCGTAGAAATGGAATTGGTCCAAGAGTTCCAAATATCGCGGCCAAACGTCTTGCCGGACGCCGGTACTCCAATCCAGCCAAACTCTGATAAGGTCCGGATTGGCAGAGGCCTCGGCGGCAAAGCGTGTGGCAAGGCGATCTAGCGTAACCTCCACCGAATCGCGTCCGGCCAAGCATGATTCAACCAGCTCCAGCAGATGCGCCTCGACAGCATTCAGAACCGCAAGCTGCAGATCTTCCCTTCGGCGAAAATAAGCATGGACCGTGGAAACTGACGTCCCCGCGCGGTCTGCCACATGAGCGTGGGTTGCTCGCGAAATTCCGTGATCAGCAAAGGCAGTTATTGCACATTGCAACAGCTGCTCCTTTCGCTTTTCAGGTGATAGCCGCTTGCTCCTCTTTCGATCGTTCTTGAAATTCGCCTGTGTGCTCTGGTCGTTACCCACCAACTACTCCGGATCAAATTATTTTGGGACAGTACGTTACTGTGCCCGAAGATAGCAAGGCACCCTTAGGCCAATGCTCGCTGAGCCTACGTCTTATTGACATTTTACTCATTAACGCTGACAAGTTCCTCAACACAGTCGGCACCCGGGATAATTTCCCGACTTTAGGATCGAGGAAAGCCAATGTTACAGACCGCCCAACAAAACCCAGTCGAAGATGTGCCGCTGCCGTCTATCGACGTGAGCAATCCCGACCTGTTTCGCGCTGATACGGTTGGCGAATATTTTAAGCGCCTGCGCGCAGAGGATCCGGTTCACTACTGCGCTGACAGCGCGTTTGGCCCCTATTGGTCGATCACAAAATATAAAGACATTATGCATGTTGATACCCACCATGACATCTTTTCGTCTGCCGCGGGCCTTGGTGGCATCATCATCGATGACAATATTCAGAAAGGTGGTGATGAGGGGGGGCTTGATCTGCCAAACTTCATCGCGATGGACCGCCCACGTCATGATGAACAACGTAAGGCGGTTAGCCCGATCGTAGCACCCGGCAACCTCGCCCTTTTAGAGGGTACTATTCGTGAGCGCGTTGGGACCGTGCTGGACGGCTTGCCAATTGATGAAGAGTTCGATTGGGTTGATCGAGTCTCAATCGAAATTACCACGCAAATGCTGGCTACTCTGTTTGACTTCCCATTCGATGATCGCCGTAAGCTGACCCGCTGGTCAGACGTAACTACCGCTGCACCTGGCGGGGGCCTGATTGATTCATGGGAGCAGCGCACGACTGAATTAATGGAATGCGCGCAGTATTTTCAAACCCTGTGGAATGAACGAGTAAACGCGGATCCGGGCAATGACCTGATCTCCATGTTGGCCCATTCCCCAGCGACCCGAGATATGACCCCGGAGGAGTATCTTGGAAACGTATTGCTGCTGATCGTAGGTGGTAATGACACAACCCGTAATTCGATGACCGGCGGCGTTCTCGCGCTGCATCAGAACCCAGATCAAATGGCCAAGCTGAAGGCCTCTCCAGGGCTAATCGATAAAATGGTGCCTGAAATTATTCGCTGGCAGACACCCTTGGCGCACATGCGCCGAACAGCGAAAGAGGATTCGGTTGTTGGCGGCAAAACTATCCGCAAAGGTGACAAGGTAGTCATGTGGTATTTCTCTGGGAACCGTGATGACGAAGTAATCGATCAACCCGATGAATTCATCATCGATCGTCCAAATCCTCGTCAGCACTTGTCTTTCGGTTTCGGCATCCACCGCTGCGTTGGCAACCGGTTGGCCGAAATGCAACTTAGAATTTTGTGGGAGGAGATACTCAATCGCTTTGACCGCATTGAAGTGATCGGTGAGCCCGAGCGTGTTCAATCGAATTTCGTCCGAGGTTACGCAAAAATGATGGTCCGCGTTCACGAGCGAAAAGGGTAAAGGAATACCAATGCCAGTAGTGAAGTTTATTACCGCTCAAGGTGACGACCATCTTGTCAATGTAGAAGCTAATTTGTCTGTAATGGAGGCCGCCCGAAACAATGGGGTTCCGGGCATCGATGGTGACTGCGGCGGATGTGCAGCTTGCGGCACCTGCCACGTTCATATCGATGCAGCATGGATTGAAAAAACAGGCCATGCGGCAGAAGGTAGCGAAGCCGACATGCTCGAATTCGTAGAAGAAGCAAACGGTCTCAGCCGTCTGGCTTGCCAAGTGGAAGTTACGGAGGATCTCGACGGCCTTATTGTACGATTACCTCTTGCTCAGCATTGATCTGGAATCAATGGCCGGGCAATCTAAATCTCCAAACCAGTTAACTGATGACCCTTTAGTTCGACTTGTAACTCCTTACCAATTGACGCTGGGTATGGAGGTATTGGAAAGCGAAAATGGGCGTTCGATGAGCCGCATGAAGGCCAATCGACGGATTGCGAAAACACTGGATGATCCGCGCCCTGATCCACTAGCTCTCATGGGCTTTATCGACCAAGGTCTATCTCAATCCCTGCAAGGAATGATTGCCCCCGGGATCGGGCTTTCAACTTTTGATTTGCGGATCGGACTCTCATCAGCGGCGGCGATGGGGGACAAGCTGACGCTGACCGCTGAAACCGTGATGGTAGGTAATGCATCTGCGACTGTCACTGGAACTTTGACCAATTCGGCCAACGATATCGTCGGTGTCTCAACGGGGCTATTTCGATTAGGGAGCTACCCAGGAGGGGCTCCGGCTGACCATAATTTAGCTGGCACCTTCGACCCTCAAGATATGCCTGGACCAATGACGCGTAGTTTGGGACTATCGGGCGCAGCAAATTCTCCGCAGATTACCGCGGGAAACCGAGCTATCTTGGGGTGGGAAAGCGGAAATATTGTGCATGGCGGCGTTGTTGCTGCCGCATTGATGGCGGCATGCCAAGGCCGGGTAGCAGACGGTAAGAATTCAAACGGGCAGCAGCTAGAATCGATAGATATTCGTTACTTGCGCCCTGCAATCGGTTCGCGCGATCTATTGACGAGCAGCCATTTTGAACGTGAAGGCAATGCAGCAAGCTTTGTGCGCGCAACGTGCTTTCACGGGCCTGACAAACCGTTGGCAACTGCCATAGCGACATTTGTCCGTTAGCGTATAAGCATTTGCTCTGAGGCGAGGCAGCGGGTTTTGAAAGCCGACAGGCAGCTAGATAGTGTCAGGAGCCGAAAGCACCGCTTCCGCTAACAACCCAGAAGCATAAGTTCACGTAGGCCAGCCCCGCTGGTGGCCACGAACCCTGCCAACCAACGCCTAATCGATATCAAGGTTATCACGCATCTTTGCTAGGGCTTTACCGAAGCGCTCCAGATCATTGAGACCTAAACCAGAGAGCAGTCGTTCGTAGGTAGCGTCTGCCTCTTTGCGCAATGCTGGCAATAACTCGATTGCAGCAGGCAGCAGGTGTACATGCCACACGCGCCGATCATTCTGCGCACTTCGTCGTTCGACTAGCTCCATTTTCTCAAGCCTATCGATTGCCTGACCAATGCTGGCGCGTTCGAGGTCGAGCCGCTTTGCCAGCTGGGTCTGGGTCATTCCGGGTGTCCGGTAAACATAGGCCAAAGTGCGCCATTGCGTGCGAGTGAGGCCAAACTGCTCGACTGAAAAATCAAAGTTGCGCCGCAATCGCGAGGTTACATCCTCTAGCAGAAATACGAAACGATCTGTGTCAGTCAGGAAGCTTTCTGCGGCTGCGTCGGCGTCTTGGTCCAATTTGATTTCCATGCGGGCGACCATACCACCTCATTTAGAAAAATAAAATTCTTTACTGTAAAGTGCATTACAATATAGCGGCTGGCAGTTATGCTGGACAAAGTGCAAACCATTAGAGGCCATGAGTCGATCAAGCTCGCCGCCGAAGTCTCAGGAAGCGCAAGTGCGCCCCCGGTCTTGCTTGCGCATGGCGGTGGACAAACCCGCCGCGCTTGGAAGCGTGTCACCGGCGAACTTGCCTCTGCTGGTTTCCGGGTCATTGCTATTGATTTGCGCGGTCATGGCGACAGCGATTGGTCTCAAGACGGCTCCTATGACCTGCGCGATTTCGCGTCTGACCTCGTTGCTGTAACGTCCCAGCTTGATTGCAAGCCTGCGGTTGTCGGTGCGTCGCTTGGCGGGCTTGCAGGAATGATTGCTGAGGGTGAACTTGCTTCGGGCAGCTTCGCCTCACTCACTCTTGTGGACATAGCGCCCCGGATGGAGCCAAGCGGGGTCATGCGCGTGGTTGGCTTCATGGAGAAGCATATTGATCGCGGGTTTGCGTCCCCGGAAGAAGCGGCAGAAATTATCGCCAGCTACATGCCGCATCGCCAGAAGCGCGGGGCTGGAGGAAACCTTAAACACTATCTGCGGCAAAAAGCCGATGGCCGTTTTTATTGGCATTGGGACCCGCAGTTCATCCGCAACATAATGAACGAAAAGCGATTGGATCCGGGGCATCAAGAAAGACAATTTGAAGGGTTGAGCAAGGCGGCTGCAAATCTGTCACTTCCGCTCCATCTCGTTCGCGGAGGATCGAGCGACCTCGTCTCCGAGGATTCAGTCGCGCACCTGAGAAAAATGGTTCCCCATGCCGAATACACGGACATTGCCGGCGCAACGCACATGGTTGTCGGAGATTCCAACGATGCGTTTTCGGCTGCAATTGTCGACTTTCTCCAACGCCATCATGGCATGGAGGCAAAGGCGACATGACCAAGGAGCCAGTCATTATCGAGCGCGAACAGCTGGAAGAGATGCTGCGCATCGCACCATTTCACCAATGGCTAGGCGTCGAGATCAAGTCATATTCAGCCGATCAGCTTCAGCTCCTAATGCCATGGCGCAATGAGATTGTTTCCAACCCAGTGTTAGGCGCTGCTCACGGGGGTGTTCTGGCGGCTCTTATCGATCTTACCGGACTTTACACTCTCCTTGCGATGGGGGCGAAGGTCAAAGCCACCGCCGATCTCAGGGTTGATTATCATCGCCCTGCCACATCAGGGCCGCTCATTGCGACCGGACGTGTTGTAAAGATTGGGCGGCAGATATCTGTTGCAGACACACACATTACTGGCCCTGACGGCAAGCTCGTAGCAAGTGGCCGAGGTGCCTATACATGCTGAAGTGCGGAGCCCTGTCTTGGCTGGCAATCTGCGCAGTTGCTTTGGCAGCGTGTTCAGACAACTCGGAAACTGTCGATGTGACCGAACCCGCACAATTAGAGCCACGCCAAGTCGAAACGATCATCGTAAGGCCTGAACTCTTGGCTGAGCCGGTAAAGGCGTTTGGCACCATCGCGGCAAAGCAGCGCAGCGCAATTGGTGCATTGGCCGAGGGGCCTGTCGAACGGATATTCGTCAAAGTCGGCGACCGAGTAACACGCGGGCAACCTCTCTTACGGATTCGTCAGGCTGATTATCAAAGGCGCGTCGCAGAAGCTCAGGCGGCAGTTGATCTAACCGAAGCACAGGCGATTGAGGCAGAGCGCCGATATGACCGCGTGATTGCGTTGGCCCCCAGAGGCTTCGTTTCAAAAGCGCAAGTCGACGCTGCCGAAACCGAACTGGCCGTCGCCCGTGCGCAGAAGACCCAAGCCGAGGCCGTTCTTGGAACGGCAAGGCAGGCGCTTAGCGATACGATCACGCGCGCACCTTATGACGGCGTTGTAACCGCAAGACTGGTGGATGAGGGCGTCTATCTCAACAACCGGTTTTCGATGGGCGGGCAATCGGCGGCGCTTGAATTGCAAGAGCTGGGGACTGTCGCTGCTATCGTAAATGCACCGCAGGAATATGTGGACTCATTCCGTCGTAACATGCCCGCTCGCGTGTTTATCGAAGGGTTCGATGAGCCGTTCGATAGCATCGTTTACATCATCAATGATCGCGTCGATCCGGAGAGCCGAATGGTTGAACTGCGGCTTCCGATCAGCAACCCGAATTATCGGATTAGCTCCGGACTAGCTGCGCGCGCTCAAATTGAGGTCCCGCCCGAGCTGTCGATCATACTGCAAAGAACCGCAATTCAAGGCGATAACGCCTCTGCCAATGTTCTGGTGGTCGAGGATGGAAAGGCGCAGCGCCGCGAGATAACCTACGACAGTATCGACCTCGACAGAGTTCGCGTTCGATCGGGATTGAGCGAGGGAGATGAGGTCATACTCAACCCTCCGGCATCCTTGCGCGCTGGCGAGCCAGTCAAGTCGCGCCGCACCGCGAGCGAAAACTAGTATGTGGTTGGCCGACGTTTCAATCCGGCGGCCCGTCTTTGCGACGATGCTCATCGCATCGCTCGTGGTCCTCGGCATTGTCTCATTTGGCCGTCTAGGCGTCGATCTCTTTCCCGAAGTCGAATTTCCTTATGTGTCTGTTACCACCGCTCTGCCCGGCGCTTCTCCGGGAACGGTTGAGACAGAAGTCACCGACATTATCGAGGAGCAGCTCAACACAATATCCGGCCTCAAACAGATGCGATCCATCAGCGCCGAAGGTGTCAGCATCGTCAATCTTGAGTTCGAACTGGAGGAAGATGCGGACCTGAAAGCGCAGGAAGTTCGCGACAAAATCTCTCGCCTCGGTGGCGACCTGCCCGCCGATGCCGAGCCTCCGGTAATCGAAAAAGTTGATCCTGACGCAGCACCAATCCTTTCTGTTCTCCTTTCGGGGGACTTGCCGATCCGTGATTTGACCACCTTCGCCGACGAGGTGGTCAAAGAGCGATTGCAGCGCGTGCCGGGCGTTGGTTCCGTCGAACTGGTTGGGGGGCGCGAGCGCGAGATGCGCATATGGCTTGATCCATCAGCAATGCGAGCCCGCGGGGTCACGGCGGATGATGTACTGTCTGCAATCCAGCGCGAAAACGCAGAGCTGCCGGGCGGGCGGCTGGTTACCGATGGGCGGACCCGGCAATTCGGTATTCGCACATTGGCCGAGGCGGCAAATGCGGCAGAGTTTGCAGCGATCCCTGTCGCCTATCGGCCCAATGGGCAAACGGTGCGGATTGGCGATATCGGGCGCGTAGAAGACGCGGTCGAAGACGAAAACAGCTACGCCCAGCTCGACGGCGAACTTGGCGTGGTGCTCGAAGTGCGTAAGCAGAGCGGCGAAAACACAGTCGCCGTCGCCGAACAGATACGAGCCGAAATTGAGGACATTCAAACCGACGCATCCGAAGGCGTAAACTTTGTCATCGCGCGGGATACCTCGCGGTTTATCGAACAGGCGATTGGGGATGTTCTGTTCGACCTATTTATCGCAGTGCTGTTGGTCGTGGCAGTTACTTTCCTGTTTCTGCTAAGTTGGCGTGCGACGATCATTGTTCTGCTCGCCATCCCGACTTCAATCGTTGCGACCTTTGTTGCATTTGCAGCGTTCGATTTCACCATCAACATGGTGACACTGCTGGCGCTAACGGTCGCGATCGGCCTGTTGGTCGATGATGCGATTGTTGTGGTCGAGGCGGTACAAAATGACGTCGACGAAGGGGTTGAGCCAACAGAGGCAGCGCATTCAGCGACCAAACGCGTGGCGCTGGCAGTCTTGGCCGGAACATTCGCAACGCTGGCGGTGTTTGTGCCGATCGCGTTCATGGAAGGTATCGTCGGTCGCTTCTTCTTCCAATACGGACTTGCAATCGTCTTTTCGGTCAGCGTGTCGATGCTGGTCGCCTTCACGCTGACACCGGCCATGTCGGCTCGGCTACTGCGTCCCGAACATGCCGATAGTGGCTGGCTGGGTAGGATTGAAAACTTCCATGTCGGGATGCGTAAACGCTATGAACAGCTGGTTGGATGGGCGATAGACCGGCGTTATCTGGTGCTCGGAGGCGCGCTCGCCAGCGTGTTTATCGGCGGCCTGTTCGCCTCCCAAGTTCCCAGCACCTTCATGTCGACAACGGATCGCTCTGAATTTCTTGTAACGGTCAAACTGCCACTCGGAACGGGTATTGCGGGTGCGAAGGAAGCTGCGCAGCAAGTCGACATTGCCTTACGAGAGCACCCAGAGGTCGAACTGGTATTTGTGAGTGCAGGCAGCGGAAGCAACCCGAAGGTGCATGAACTCGATATCTATGTTGGCCTCACGCACAAACGCTCCCGTGATCTGTCACAAGATGATCTGATGACATTTGCACGCGACGCGCTTAGCGAAAATGTGCCGAGCGCGCGCGAGATTGCCGTCGAAGAGGTCCCTTGGGTTTCCGGGGCTGGTGTTGGACAGGTCGCCATTGAGCTTATCATCACGGGACGGGATTCAGCCGCAATCAACGACTATGCACAATTGCTCACAGGCGAACTTGCTGCTCAACCCAATTTTGTCGATGTGCGATCAACCTACGAAGGTGGGCGTCCAGAATTGCAAATTGTGGTCGACCGCGACCGCGCGGCAGATTTAGGCATTTCTGCCCGTAGTTTGGCCGCTGCATCCCGCACCCTTATCGGCGGCAGCGATGCGGGGACATTCAACGATAATGAGCGGCGCTACGACGTGCGGGTCCGTCTTGATGAAAGCGCGAGACAAAGCCTTTCCGATGTCGAAATTTTGCCATTGCGAACGGGGCAAGGAACACTGGTCGACCTTGCATCGGTCGCCACAGTTGAGGTGAACCAGAGCGCAGCAGAAATTGAGCGGATCGATCGGTCTCGCCAGATTTCAGTATTGGCAAACACAGCGCCCGGTGTGCCTTTGAGCGTCGCCGTTTCACAGGTTGAAGATTTGCTGGCGGCTAACCCATCGCCCTCTGGAGTGGCCACCCAAATGGAGGGTACCGCACGCCGCTTAGCCGAAACGAGCGAGGCCATCATCTTTGCCTTCGGACTAGCGCTTGTGGCGCTCTACATTGTATTGGCGAGCCAGTTCAACAGCTTCGGTCAGCCGATAATTATCATGCTAACCGCGCCGCTATCATTCTCCGGCGCTTATTTTCTGATGTGGGCAACGGGCGAAGAGATGAGCCTCTTTGCCCAAATTGGAATGATCGCGCTGATGGGTATCGTGATGAAAAACGGTATCCTGTTGGTCGATCTTGCCAATCAGTATCGCGACCGAGGCGACGAGGCCGGTGCTGCGATGCGCAGCGCTGCCCCAGAGCGGTTGCGGCCCGTGCTGATGACAGCGCTGGCCGCAGTCTTCGGAATGTTACCTGTGGCGCTCGCGCAATCCGATGCCGCCGAATGGCGCAACGCAATGGGGTTCATAATCATCGGAGGCCTAACGACCTCGACTTTCCTCACATTGCTCGTCGTACCAGCAGCGTACGCGGCGGCTTCGGACCTCAGCAGCGGAGCAACCAAGCTACGCGTAAAACTAACGAAGCTTTGGTTCATCAGTTCAAGCAATGGGGCCTAGTCACGGACCGCATTGGTTTGTCCGCCTGTACGATTGCCTGAATTGAGATAGCGAATTTGAATGCCCGCAAATGTTTCAGCGAGGCGAACGGTCGTGAGCACAAAGCGGAATTGTCTGCTTCCCACTCCATTTGCGGACGCCAGCCCGATTTCGACTGGCGTCCAACAGCGGTCAAATTTCCGTCTTCTCCGCTAGCGTGAGCGCGTCTTCGATGTCCACGCCAAGATAGCGAACAGTATTCTCAATTTTCGAATGACCCAACAGTATCTGGATTGCTCGTATATTGCCTGTCGCTTTGTAGATAATCGAAGCCTTAGTTCGCCGCAGTGAGTGCGGGCCGTATTCCTCTGGCCGAAGTCCAATAGTCTCAACCCACTCATCTACTAGTCTGGCATATTGACGGGTGCTCAAATGATTTGAGTGGTCGATCCGACTTGGAAACACATATTCCTCAATAGAACCGCCTCGGCGTTCAAGCCACGCGAAAAGACTGTCACGTGCATCCGCCGCGATTTCAATCTGAACGGGCCGCCCTGTTTTGCACTGTGTGATTGCGGCCCGCGTTCGAACGTCAGGCCCACTGACCAGATCCCCAATCTTGAGCTCAACGAGGTCACACCCCCTCAACTTGCTATCGATTGCTAAATCAAAGAGAGCCCGATCACGAATGCGCTGCTCGCGGGCGAGAAAGAACCGGATGGCCCATATCTGTTTCTGTTTGAACGGCCTCTTAGGCCCGATCTTCGCCCCAAAGTTCCAAGGGACGCGGTTTTGGGTTGCAGGATCGAATTGTGAATAAGTCATCTTCATTCTTCTTGGCCGGAATGGCCGCAAAGAATGTCCGCTTTCGGCAACTAAGACTTGGCATCGCTATGTCTGAAACTGGGGCGCAAAGCGGTCATTTGCTGCGCTCAATCGCCGCGCGGCTGTTTCACGGCAGGTGCCGTCCGCAGTGGCTGAGCCGAGAAATCCGCGAACAATTGGTAAACCGCGCGCGGATGGAAATCTGGCGAGCACACCGTACCCCGCGAATTCGGGATGTAAGCTTATGATAATTAATGAAAAAAATGTTTTGGGCGGAAACAACCCGTCTACGAGTTGAGCGGGTTTGCGCTGAGCCGCAGACAACTCAAAGTCCCATAAACACATGAAACTGAATGATAAATTTCGGCTAACGCGCGAGTTGTTTGCGATCCGCGGGATTTCTAATCCTATTGTGCCGTAAGGCCGCGCTCCACTCACATACGAGTTGCCCATCGGAGCGGTGACAATCCGCAGTTTGCAGGCTAACTACGAAGGCCTGAAAAGGACGCAACCGTCCCTCTCAATCCCGGGTTTTTCCACAGAAGCGCAGGCATGTGGGGGCCAGATTGGGGGCCTTTTATTTCTCGAGCTTTGAAAAACAAAATAGGTTCAATTGCTTGTTCGGCCTATTGGCTTCCCCTTACCGCTCCAAAGCTACTACTCCCCCAAACAAAACTTTGTGTTGTTTCGCTCAACCGGGCACTAGCTGCACTGTCATGCGAAATTTGACTCATCTTGAACGGCTTGAGGCCGAAAGCATTCACATAATGCGCGAAGTCATGGCCGAGGCGGAAAACCCGGTCATGCTCTATTCGGTTGGCAAAGACAGCGCGGTGATGCTGCATCTGGCGCGCAAGGCGTTCTATCCTGCGCCCCCGCCTTTCCCATTGCTGCACGTCGACACCACCTGGAAATTTCAGGAGATGTATAAGCTGCGCGACACGATGGCGGAAAAGACCGGCATGAAGCTGCATGTGTGGCACAATGAAGAAGCCGAAGAACGCGGGATCAATCCGTTCGATCACGGCCCCTTGCACACCGATATGTGGAAGACCCAAGGGCTGAAACAGGCATTGGACCATTACGGATTTGACGCAGCCTTTGGCGGCGCGCGCCGCGATGAGGAAAAGAGCCGTGCGAAAGAACGCGTCTTTTCATTCCGCACCGCCAGCCATTCGTGGAACCCCAAGGATCAGCGCCCTGAGCTGTGGAACCTCTACAATGCCAAGAAGAACAAGGGTGAGAGCATCCGCGTCTTCCCCCTGTCGAACTGGACCGAGCTCGACATCTGGCAATATATCATGAGCGAGAATATCGAAATCGTGCCGCTCTATTTCGCCGCGACACGCCCAACTTTCGAATGGGAAGGCGGGCTGTTCATGGCCGATGATATCGACCGGCTGGAACAGGTGATCGGCAAAAAACCTGAAATCACGATGAAATCGGTGCGTTTCCGCACGCTTGGGTGTTTCCCGCTTACCGGCGCGGTTGAGAGCACGGCCGCAACGCTATCCGAAGTCGTGCAAGAGACCCTCCTCACCTCCACCAGCGAAAGGCAGGGCCGCGTGATCGACAAGGATGCAGGCGGGGCCGGTATGGAGAAGAAGAAACAAGAGGGGTATTTCTGATGGAAAAGTCTCACCCCGCTTACGAAACCGATGCCCTGATTGCAGACGACATCGACACCTATCTGGACCAGCACCAGCACAAAAGCCTGCTGCGTTTCATCACCTGCGGCAGCGTGGATGACGGCAAATCGACCCTGATCGGGCGCTTGCTTTACGATTCCAAGATGATCTTTGAAGACCAATTGGCCGCGCTTGAAAATGACAGCGCGAAACACGGGACTCAGGGCGACCAGATCGACTTTGCGCTGTTAGTCGATGGCCTAGCCGCAGAACGCGAACAGGGCATCACGATTGATGTCGCCTACCGTTTCTTCACCACAGAAAAACGCAAATTCATCGTCGCCGACACGCCGGGGCATGAACAATACACCCGCAATATGGTCACCGGCGCATCGACCGCAGACCTCGCCGTGATCCTTATCGACGCGCGCAAAGGCGTGTTGCAGCAAACCCGGCGGCATTCCTATCTGGTCCATCTGCTCGGCATCAAACATCTGGTGCTGGCGGTGAACAAAATGGATCTGGTCGGTTACGATAAGGCGGTCTTTGACCAGATCGTTGCCGAATATGCGGCCTTTGCCAGCGAAGTCGGCATCGAACAGTTCACCGCGATCCCGATTTCGGGGTTCAAGGGCGACAATATCACGGCCTCACCATCGGCCAACACCCCTTGGTATTCTGGCCCTGCGCTGATCGAGCATTTGGAGACCGTCGAAGTTGCGAGCGCCTCCGCGCAGGAGCGGACGTTCCGGATGCCGGTGCAATGGGTCAACCGCCCCAACCTCGACTTCCGCGGCTTTGCTGGTCAGGTCACCGGCGGCACTGTGAAACCCGGCGATCCGGTGCGAATTGTGCCTGCGGGCAAAACCAGCACGGTCAAGAGCATCACCACCTTTGGCGGGGAATTGGACGAAGCGGTCGCGGGCCAATCGGTCACGATCACTCTGGCCGATGAAGTTGATTGCAGCCGGGGCGATGTCATCGCCGCTGCGGGCGACCCGCCAGAGGCCTCTGATCAGTTTTGCTCCACGCTCGTTTGGATGGACGAAGTCGCGTTGAAACCGGGCCGCGGATATTGGCTTAAACTGGGCACCCAGATGGTCACTGCGACCGTGCAACAACCCAAATATGAGATCGACGTAAACAGCCTCGATCACCTGGCGGCAAAGACGCTGGAATTGAACTCTATCGGCGTCGCGGAATTTGCCACCGACCGTCCGATCACCTTTGAACCCTATGCCAAAAGCCGCGAATTGGGCGGCTTTATCCTGATCGACAAATTCACCAATGCCACCGTGGCGGCGGGGATGATCGAATTTAGCCTGCGCCGCGCGCAGAATGTGCATTGGCAGCCGACCACGATCACCCGCGACGATCACGCCGCGATGAAAAACCAGAAACCGCGCATTCTGTGGTTCACGGGTCTGTCGGGATCAGGCAAATCGACCATCGCGAATGAGGTTGAGAAGCAATTGGCGCTTATGAATCGTCACACATTCCTGCTCGATGGGGATAATGTGCGGCACGGCCTGAACAAGGATTTGGGCTTCACTGAGACCGACCGGATTGAGAACATCCGCCGCATTGGTGAGGTTGCCAAATTGATGGCCGATGCCGGTTTGATTGTGCTCACCGCATTTATCTCGCCGTTCCGGGCTGAACGGCAAATGGTTCGCGAAATGCTGCCCGAGGGCGAGTTTGTCGAAGTGTTCGTGGACACGCCGCTTGACGTGGCTGAGGCCCGCGATGTGAAGGGATTGTATAAAAAGGCGCGCGATGGTGAGCTTAAGAACTTCACCGGCATCGACAGCCCTTATGAAGCCCCCGAAACGCCGGAAATTCGGGTGAATACGGTCGATATGACGCCGGTTGAAGCAGCCGAGTATATCATCAGCCAGATCATGCCCTTAAAGTGAGCGGCGATATGAGCGGTGCGACTATGACGGATGCTGAACTCGCGGCACATTTGGCCCAAATTGCCGGGCGCATCTTGATTGATGTGCGCGATGCCGGTGTGTTTGAGGGCAAGACCTTGGGCAGCGCGGGCGATTCAACCGCGAATGAATTTCTGTGCCATGCGCTGCGTGCGGCGCGGGGGGATGATGGTCTGCTCTCCGAAGAGGAAAAGGACGATACCGCGCGCTGTTCGAAGAGCCGCGTCTGGATCGTCGACCCGGTCGATGGCACCCGCGAATATGGCGAGAAGCGCGAAGATTGGGCGGTGCATGTCGGCCTGTCGATCGACGGGGTAGCCAGTGTTGGTGCCGTTGCATTGCCGGGCATGGGTGGCGGTCTGGTCCTTCGCAGTGATGCCGTCAGCCCGCTGCCCAAACCACCCGAAACACCTCGCTTCCTGGTTAGCCGCTCTCGCCCAGCCAAAGAGGCGGTGGCGGTGTGCAAGGCGCTCGGCGGGGAGCTTGTCCCGATGGGCAGCGCGGGCGCCAAAGCGATGGCCGTCGTACGCGGCGAGGCAGAGATTTACCTCCATTCGGGCGGGCAATATGAATGGGATAGCTGCGCGCCGGTTGCGGTCGCGCTGGCGCATGGCCTGCATTGTTCGCGTATCGACGGATCGCCTTTGCGCTACAACCAAACCGATACATATCTACCCGACCTGCTGATTTGCCGCCCGGAATATGCCGATCAGGTGCTGGAGCTAGTCCGCAGCGCGGGTTGAGGCTGGCTCTGCCGGGTCCGTGCCCGTTGACGGGACGATCAACACCTCCACCCGGCGATTAATCGCGCGGCCCGCTTCGTTGGGTGTGCCATCGGGCAAGGCGTTCGGCTCAACCGGATTTTGCTCTCCGAACACGATCACATCGATGCGCCGGGAGTCTACCCCTGCTGTGACAAGCCACTGCGCCACGGCAAGCCCGCGTGCCTCAGAGGCGCGTTCGTTCGCCGCATCACTGCCGGCGCTGTCGCTATGCGCGCGAAGAACAATGGGGCCGCCCAAGGCAAATTGCTCCGATGTGATGACCTCATCCAGAACGGTCAGGGCCGCCTCATCCAAATCATTGCCGCCTTCGGGAAAGCCGATGGTGGCGTTAAGCGGCTCGAGAGGCGGTGCCTCCACTTCGGGCTGTTCAATATCAGCGCGCAGGATGGAAACCGCCTCGCTGGGTTCAGCAACCGCTGCGTCCGTTGCGTCGCCTGCGGCAGGAACAGTGTCGCCGCCGGGCCCACCGCCGCTGTCGCTCGGCGCGTTCGCATTGCATCCTGCCATCGCGATTGCTCCGGCCAGAGCGACTAAGGCCGCCATGAGGCGATGAGCGGACATCGTGTTGTGGTTTTCATTTGGCATGATCACGTCACCTGCGGTTTGGATTGTGCTTTCTTGGGCGCGGCATCTGGCTGTTTCAGGCGCGTCGGTGCGAAGCTGATAATTGTATCGCCTGCGCGTGGTTCAGGTTTAGCCGCGTGGGTAAAGAACCTGAGCCCGCCCGTCTCGCGCAGCAACAGCAACATCGCTGCGCTGTCCGGCAAGTGTTCTACCGCCGCGTCAAAATCATATTCATCAGACAGTTTGGTCTTCTTAAAGACCCATCCCTGACGTTGACGCTCGTTCACGTCGGTGACGCCAAACCCGTCCTCGAACAAGGCACGGCCTCGGATGCTGTCAGGCAAGGCGTGGCGGTCATCGCCTTCGCTGTCTTCGCCCAATTGATAGACCGAATCGCGCCCGATCTCATGCGCAAACTCGTTGCAAACCAGCGCATTATACGCCTCATTATCGGTCGCCGCGACGAGCACCTGAAACGGCGACAGGTCAAGATTATGCTCGGTTGCCTCGTTCAAAATTTCCCCGTGGTAGAACGGCAAACCCTCGCGCCGGGCACCGCCAAGGCTTTGCCAGCTGGGGTCGACAATCATCACCGGGGTTTTGAGCGCCTCCATCTGTTTGGCGAGCGCAATGGTCCAAGGGGTCGACCCGACAATCAGCAGCCCCGGCCGTGATGTGCCTTTCACACCCAACCATTTCGCGGCCAAATTGATGGTAAAGCCATGCGCGATGACCGTGACGACGACCACGGCAAAGCTCAAGCCGATCAGCAATTGCCCGCCCTCAATCCCCAAATCACCAAGGCGCAGCGCAAACAGGCCAGAAATCGCGACAAGGACAATACCGCGCGGCGCAATCCACGCGACGAACAAACGCTCATTCCAAGGAATGTCAGTGCCCAGCAAACTGATGAGGACCGTCGCAGGCCGCACCAAAAACAGCAGCGCCAATAGGAACAAGAGCGGGCGGAAGCTGGTTTGGAGATAGGTCAGCTCCTCCCATTTGAGCGAGGAAGAAAGCAGAATGAATATGCCCGATACGAGCAGGATCGCGACGTTCTCTTTGAACGGATGGATGGATCGGATGCTCGACACATCGCGGTTGGCCAAGGTGATCCCCATCACAGTGACCGCGACCAGACCGGCCTCATGTTCAATTTGGTTTGTGAGCACGAATACCGCGATCACGGCCGTGAACAAGACGGGCACTTTGAGGTATTCCGGGATCGCTCCGCGAGGAAACAGAAAGGCGATAACCCTTGCCGCCGCGTAGCCGACTAAGCCGGCAAGGACAGCGGCAATGATGAGAGGCGGAACCACGTCAACCAAAGTCGCATCGGGGAAATCGTTGACCCTGCGAAAATATTCATAGGCGATCACAGCGCATAAAGCGCCCGTTGGATCGTTGACGATCCCTTCCCATTTGAGGATCGAATTGGGCCGGGTTTGAATGTTGGCTTGGCGCAAAAGCGGGATCACCACGGTAGGGCCCGTCACAATCAAGATGCCGCCAAACAGGACCGCCACTGGCCAGACAAGCCCCGCGATGTAAAAGCCTGCAAGCGAGCCCAGCGCCCACCCGACCAACACCCCGACGGTGGCCAATCGGATTACGGCTTTGCCCGAATGGCGCAGTTCGCGCAGATCGAGACTTAGTCCCCCTTCGAACAGGATGAGAGCGACCCCGACGCTGATCATCGGGTCGAGCATATCGCCAAACGCCGCCTCTGGATCGATCATCCCGGTTATCGGACCAGCAATAAACCCAGCGGCCAGCATCAACACGATTGCAGGCCAACCGGTGCGCCACGCAACCCATTGGGCTCCGATTCCAAGAGCGCCGATTGCGGCAATGACGATTGCTTGCGATTCCATGGCCATAATTGTGAGCCTTATACCATCATCGAGGCGGATGTATGCGGCAATGCAAGCCCGCCGGATTTATCGGCGATTGAGATAGCTAGTCCCCGTCAAATTGCATCAACGCCCCGACTTGGACGCCGGCACCGCGAAGCCGCTCTGCCCCGCCCAAATCAGGCAAGTCGATCACAAATAAGGCCTCGGAAACTTCCGCACCCACGTTGCGCAGCAATTGTGTCGTCGCCAGAGCCGTGCCGCCCGTGGCGATCAGATCATCGACGATCGCAACCCGCTCTCCCGGACTGACTGCATCCGGGTCCATTTCGAGCCGGTCTGTCCCGTATTCGAGGGCATAGTCAATTCCGATGGTTTCAATCGGGAGCTTGCCCGGCTTGCGCACCGGGACAAAACCAATGCCCAATTGAACCGCCACCGCCGCGCCAAAGATAAAGCCGCGCGCCTCCATCCCGGCGATCTTTTGCGCGCCCGATGCACGGGCAATTTCGGCCATGTGATGGACACTCGCAGCCAGCCCCTCACCATTGCTGATCAGCGTGGTGATATCGCGAAATTGAATGCCGGGCTGGGGAAAATCGGGCACGGTGCGCACCAGTGATTTGAGAGCCTCAACGGTCATCATACTCGCGCTCACGCTGATCTCCTCACATTGGTTGCCGCATATGAAAACGCCCCATCATCGTGTGTCGATGACGGGGCGTTTTTATAGATTCTTGCCCGAAGGCGATGCTCACTTCTTCGGCTTAACGCCTGCCCAAATTTGTTTGTAGGAGAAGAAAGCAAGGAATGTTGCAAACAGCAGGAAGCCAAGCACAAACCAACCGGTCTGTTTACGCTGAATCAGCGTAGGCTCTGCAGTCCATGTCAGGAACGCCGCAACATCGGCAGCCATATTTTCTACCGAAGCTTCTGTGCCGTCGGAATAGCTCACCCGATCCGGCGTAAGCGGCGGAGCCATAGCGATGTTGATGCTGTAAAAGTGCTCGTTGAAATAGAGGCCTTCTGGAGTGGTGAAATCTGGCGAGAGCGCCTGATCTGCCGGATCCGGATCAACGTAGCCCATCATCAATGAATAGACATAGTGGGTGCCTTCCTCACGCGCCTTCGTCATCAACGAAAGATCAGGCGGGATGGCGTTGTTGTTGGCGGCGCGCGCAGCCACGTCGTTCAGATATGGGCTTGGGAACTGGTCGGTTGGCAGTCCGGGCCGCGTGGCTGTTTCGCCGGTTTGCTGGTTGATCCCTGGTACAGTCCAAGCCGCCGCTTCGGCGCGCACTTCTGCTTCAGAATAACCCAGCTCCTCAAGGTTGCGGAACGCGACAAATTTCAAGCTGTGGCAGGCCGAGCAGACCTCTTTATAGACCTGATAACCGCGCTGCAGCTGAGCGTAATCCCATTTGCCCATTGGCCCTTCGAAAGAGAACCCGTCTTCGGGGGCAATATTCTCTTCCTGAAACGCGTAGTAATCAGGCTTATCAGGAAAACCGTCTTTATACAGGGCAACAGCTCCCGGCAGGAGCGACCACAACAGCAATATTGCGGTGAGGCCGAGGCCTAGGATGATGCCTCCAAGTCGAATGGTCATGACCTAACTCTTTCTCGTTTCGGGTCAGTTAAACAGCGTCGTTTGTTCTTATTCAGCCGGCTGCGCCGCACCGTCATCATCCTTGCCCAGCACCGCTTCGGTGATGGAGAATGGCAGCGGCTTAGGAATTTCAATCTGACTGACGATCGGCAGGATCACCAGGAAGTGAAGGAAATAATACGCGGTCGCGATCTGGCTGAGCGAGATAAAGGGCTCTTCTGGTTTTGCTCCGCCAAGATAGAACAGGGCGAGCATGCACGGGATCAAACCGAACCAGAAAAATTTCTTGAACAAGGGACGGTAATGGCCCGAACGCACAGGGCTCTTATCCAGCCACGGCAGGAAGAACCAAACCAAGATCGAAGCAAACATAGCAATCACACCAAGCAGCTTTGCCGGAATGATCGTCACACCGAACAGCGCCAGATCACCGGTGAACGCGCGCAGGATTGCGTAGAATGGGTAGAAATACCATTCAGGTACGATATGCGCCGGTGTCGAAAGCGGGTTGGCCTCAAGGTAATTGTCTGGGTGGCCAAGCGTGTTCGGCAAGAAGAAGAGCATGATCGCGAACAGGATCAAAAACACGCCCAGCCCAAAACCATCCTTTGCCGTATAGTACGGGTGGAATGGGATGGTGTCGCTTTCCTTCTTAACTTCGACGCCGGTCGGGTTCGACGAACCCGGAATGTGCAGCGCCCAAATGTGCAAAATCACAACACCTGCGATCACGAAAGGCAGCAGGAAGTGGAGCGAGAAGAAACGGTTGAGCGCTGAATTACCCGGTGCAAATCCGCCGACAAGCCATGTTTGCAGCGGCTCGCCAACCAAAGGAATCGCACCAAACAGGCTGGTTATCACCTTGGCACCCCAGAAGCTCATTTGACCCCACGGCAGCACATAACCCATGAACGCGGTCGCCATCATCAACAGGAAGATGACCACACCAAGCAGCCAGATCATTTCACGCGGCGCTTTGTATGATGAGTAATAAAACCCGCGGAAAATATGCAGATAGATCACGATGAAGAAGAAGCTCGCCCCGTTTGCGTGAGCATAGCGCATCAACCAGCCGTAATTGACGTTGCGCATAATGTGCTCAGTCTGAGCGAAGGCAACTTCGGTGTTGGCCGCATAATGCATGGCCAAAACCACGCCGGTCACAATCTGCAAAACCAGGAAGAAACCGGCCAGAACGCCGAAATTCCACATATAGTTCAGGTTGCGCGGAACCGGATAGCCTGCGCCAATCGCGCTGTAAACCAAGCGCGGCAGCGGCAGCTTTTCATCCATCCACTTTGTGAATGGTGTTTTTGGCTCATATTGTTTTGCCCAGGCGAAACTCATGATGTTCTCTCTGATCTCTCGGCGTAGATTAACGCGGCTATATTACGACGTGATCGAATTGCGAAGCATCACCCGACTCGGACGACGCTTTCGTTTGCAAACTCAAATTCTGGTATGACAAGGTTTAACGGGGCGGGGCCTTTGCGAATGCGCCCTGCAACATCATAGTGCGAACCATGGCAGGGGCAGAAATACCCGTCATATTCGCCTTTATCTTCGCCCTCGATCGCACCCAGCGGCACACAGCCAAGGTGGGTGCAAACGCCAATTTGGATAAGAAGGTCGGCATTGCCTTCGCCAAGACGCTCAGCCAGCGTTTCGGGGTCGCGCATTTGCACGCCATCGTCGGCCTGCGCTTCTGCGATGCTTTCTTCGGTCAGGCGCGATACAAACAAAGGTTGGTCGCGAAACACAGCTTTGATCGATTGACCCGGCTCAATCGCCGAGACATCGACATCGGTCGTACTCGCAGCAAGCGTATCCGCGGTCGGCGCCATCTGGCTGACCAGCGGGATAATGACCGAAGCGCCGCCAACACCGGCGGTGCTGAGCGCTGCAATGTGGATCCAGTCGCGGCGACGTACGCCGTCTTCAGTGCCTTCTGCAGTGCCATCTACAGTGGAAGCCATGATGTATTACCCTGCTCGTTTAACCACGGTGGAATGCCCAACGTGGGTAATGGTGAAGTTCTTTGACGCTGTGAATTCAGCTTCAAAGGCTCTCATAAATTTTTCGCCGGGGCCGAACGCACAAAAACCACATTCGAACCCGAATTCTCGCGCCATATACGTCAAACCGTCGCAAATCCAACCGTGTTTTGAGCATTCACCGTTCAGTTATGCGCAAGAATGGACATAACCCCACGGAAAAAAGCGATTATCCGGCTGCTATTGCGCTGATTTGGCGGCCGTAATTGGCTTCACCGTTCAGCGCCGCCCTACGATAAGAATGATAGCGCGATGTGTTGGTGAAAGTGTCCAATCCGGTATCCGTAATGTCCACAAGGCCGGATCGGCGCAGCGTGGCGGCAACATAGCTGGGCAAATTGAAATGCCAGCGCTCCACCCCTTCGCGCATTGGCGCATCGGCAAAATGACCCTCATCATCTGGACCAAAATGCTCTCGAAAGGCGGCATCCACCTCATAGCTTGATTGCGCGATAGTTGGCCCCAAAACGGCTGAGATTGCTGTGCGTTTGGCGCCTAAGGCTTCCATCGCGACGATAGTGTTCTCCAGCACATTCTTGCGCTTCCCATCGACTTCAATGCCGCATGCGCCGCGCCAACCGGCATGGGCCGCGCCCACCACTCCGGCGGTTTTGTCGGAAAAAAGGATTGGGCAGCAATCCGCAGTGACAATGCCTAACACGATGTCGGTGCGGGCGGTGACAACGGCATCGGCGACCTCGCGTCCCTCTGGCGCGTCAGGCCACAATTTGCCGATCGTGACCACTTCGGGCGAATGCACCTGATGCGGAGCCGCCATCGGCGCACCCGGCAAAATCGCATCGGCAGCCGCCGCGCGCAGCATCCTTGTGTCTTCAGCTTCTCCCGGCCCGCCATAGCCAAACTGATGCGCGCCGTCCGCCGACCCGAAAAACCCATGCCCCACACCGGCCAGCGCATCGCTTGTCACGATGTCGAATGGCGGGGAGATGGGCGTATCGGGACTCATGGGATCAGCCATCAAGGCTCCGGCTGACCTGTTCGAGCGTATCGCGCGACAGGTTTTCGGCCTTGGCGATGCGTTCGAGCTCCGCTTTCATCAACGCCGCCCGTCCCGGCTCAATCCGCCGCCACCTGCCCAATGGCGTGACGAAACGCGCCGCTGTTTGCGGATTGATCGGATCAAGTTCCAAAATCACGTCCGCGATCATCCGGTACCCTGCGCCGCTGGCATCGTGAAAGGCCGACGGGTTGCCAGCAAAGGCCATATAGAGCGAGCGAACCCGGTTGGGGTTCGACATGGTGAAATCGGGATGTTTGGCCAGCGCCTTCACGTGGTCCAAGACGTCCGGATGGGCTGAAAAAGCTTGAAGCATGAACCATTTGTCGATGACGAGATCATTGCCTTTGAAGCGGTTGTAAAACCCGTCAAGTGCTGCCTGACGATCAGGGCGATCTGCCAAATCAATGCCGCACAGCACCGTCAGAGCGCCTTGGGCGTCTGTCATATTGTCCGCGCCGCCAAATTGATCCGCAGCTAGGCGCGTCGCATGATGCTTATCGCCCGCCGCCAGCAATCCAAGTGCGACGTTTTTGACCTTGCGGGCCCCGCGTCCATTGGGGTCATCAAACGGTGTCGCATTGCAGCGGTCCCATAGGGCATTGAGCGCGTCCGAAAGCTCGGTCGCGATGGCCGTTTTGAGCGCCTTCCGCGCGGAGTGGATCGCGCCCGGATCGGCTTTGGAAGACCCGCTCGCCATCACTTCGAACAGATAGGTTTCGCTTGGCAGCAGCATCAATTCGCCGCGCATCGCGTCATCCAACTCCTCGTCAGCCAGAATGGCGCGGAACGCTTCGATCAAGGCCGCCTCACCGCCTCCGCTTGCCGATCCTTTGGCCGCCGCAACCAAATGGTTCACCGCCAATTCCTGCAACGCTTCATAACGGGCGAACGGGTCGTCATCATGCGCAGCGAGGAAACCAAGCTCTGCATCACTAAGGCCCCGTTCCACCACCACAGGGGCGGTGTAGCCGCGGTTGATCGAAACGACCGGGTCGGCGCCCGCCATCGGCAGATCAAATGTCTGATGCGCCTCTTTCAAAACGATCAGCTGCTCTGCGCCCAATGCCCCGGTCCCGCGCGAATGCACAGCAACGCTCAGCGGAATGGGCATCGGTTGCTTATCCGGTTGGCCCGGAGTGGCGGGTACCGTTTGAGCGAGATGCAGTTTTAGCGTGTCACCCTCAATCGTCTGCGTCACCGTGACGCGCGGTGTGCCCGCTTGACGATACCACAGGCGGAATTGCGTCAGGTCCAGCCCAGCGCCGTCTTCCATCGCTTTGATAAAATCTTCGCAGGTTGCCGCTTCGCCGTCGTGCCGGTCGAAATAGAGGTCTGTCGCTTTACGAAAATTCTCCAGCCCCGCCATGACGCGCATCATGCGGATGACTTCGGCACCTTTGTTATAGACGGTGGCGGTGTAGAAATTGCTGATTTCGCGGTAACTGTCGGGGCGGATCGGATGCGCCAGCGGTCCGGCATCCTCTGGGAATTGAGCCGCGCGCAGGATGCGCACATCCTCGATCCGTTTGACGGCCTCGCCGCGCATGTCCTGTGAGAACAGTTGATCGCGCAGGACGGTGAACCCTTCTTTCAGGCTTAGCTGAAACCAATCGCGGCAAGTGATCCGGTTGCCCGACCAATTGTGAAAATACTCATGCGCAATGACGCCTTCGACCGCATCGAAATCGCCATCGGTCGCGGTGTCGGTATCAGCCAGCACATATTTGGTGTTGAAGACATTGAGGCCCTTGTTCTCCATCGCGCCCATGTTGAAATCGGACACCGCGACAATGTTGTAGAGGTCGAGGTCATATTCGCGCCCAAATGTGTCCTCGTCCCACTTCATCGAACGGTGCAGCGATTCCAAAGCGTGGTCGGTGCGGTCCAAATCCTCTGCGCGGACCCAGATGTTGCATTCCACCTCGCGGCCCGAAACGGTGGTGAACGGCGCAGATTTGGCGACCAAATCGCCCGCGACCAAAGCAAAGAGGTAGGATGGTTTGGGCCACGGATCATGCCATTCGGCAAAATGACGCCCGCCATCCAGATCGCCGGTGTGTTCCTTGTTGCCATTGCACAGCAGGATCGGGAACAATGCCTTATCGCCCTCCATCCGCACACTGTAGGTCGACAGAACATCTGGGCGGTCGGGAAAGAAGGTGATGCGGCGAAACCCTTCGGATTCGCATTGCGTGCACAGCATCCCATTCGACGCATACAGCCCCATCAGCGCGGTGTTGGTGCTGGGGTTCACCATGGTTTCGATCTGAACCTTATGGCGGCCGTCCGAATTGGGAATCGTCACGAGCAAATCGTCGCCGTCGCGGCTGGATTGCGCAGGCTCTCCATCAACCAACACCGATGTCGCTGTCAGCCCGTCGCCGTTTAAGCGCAACTGGGCGGTCGGCTCCGCCGCCGGGTTCGGTTCAATCGTTAGGTTTGATGTCACCTTGGTCGCATCAATGCCAAGATCGAAATGCAGCGACGTTTGCGGGATCAGCCAGCCAAACGGTCTATAATCCGATCGCAGGATTTCAGGCGGCTGTTTCGGCGTGGGCGCGGCATCGGCCACTTGAGGGTTGCCTTCGGGGTTCGTTGGTGTCGTCGCAATATCCATCTCAGCTGATTTAGATTGATTTCGGCCCGCGTCCAGCGCCACAAGGTTGCAGATGGGACGATTGTTGATTTTTGGGCTCGGTTACACGGCCAAGCGCATCGCCGCGGCAATGACCGCGCGGGGATGGGAAGTAGACGCCACTGGCAGCGATGGAAACGTCGATTTTGCCGACCATGATGCGGTGATGGATGCTCTGGAACGGGCCAGCCACGTGCTGTCCTCTGTCCCGCCCGACCGCAAAAGCGGGCTTGACCCGGTGCTGGACACCTATGGCCGATCTTTCCCTGCTGCATGGTACGGATACCTTTCTTCGACCGGCGTTTATGGCGACCAGCAAGGGGCCTGGGTTGATGAAACCGCGCCAACCATTGCCGAAACGGGCGCAGGCCGCCGCAACGCGCGCGCTGATGCCGATGCCTTGTGGGTGAAACTGGGCGCACGGGTGTTTCGCCTGCCCGGCATTTACGGGCCGGGTCGCAGCGCCTTGGACCGGGTGCAGACAGGCAAAGCGCGGCGGATTGATATGCCGCATCAAGTTTTCAGCCGAGTGCACGTCGATGACATCACCAGCGGCGTGGTTGCAGCAATCACGCAAGATGCTCCGGCAGGGGCATACAATCTGGGTGATGATTTGCCGGCAAGCGGCAATGCCGTCACCGAACACGCCTGCGCGCTGCTGGGGCTAGAGCCGCCGCCGATGCAAACGCTTGAGGAAGCCAATCTGTCAGAAATGGCGCTTGGCTTTTATTCAGAGAACCGCCGGGTTGCGAACGGCAAGGCAAAGCGCGTCCTCGGCTGGAACCTGCAATATCCGACCTATGTCGAAGGGTTAGCCGCTTTGCTTTGACCGGAGAGCCAGCACCATGCCCACAACCGCCAGAACCATTCCGCCCGCGGTCAGCGCGGTCCACTGATACCCCTCAAACAGGGTCGAAATCAGCATCGCGACCGAAATCGTCAGGATGGAATTGTAGGCCGTGCGCCCTGCGCCAATCTCCCGCACCAAATTGTAATGGAGCGGAAATGTGATGACCGATCCGATCAGCGCAAGATAGACGATGCCTGCCCAAAATCCTGGGGCCGTTGGAAATGGTGGCGGTCCAGCCGTGAGCGCTGCAAATCCCAGATCGAAGACCGTGCCATATAGCATCGCCCATGCGAGCAGGCTGACCATGGGGACGCCGCGACCGGTCGGATTGGCTTGGATCACATTCGCAACAGACGCGGCGAGAATGCCGACAAAGGCAAGCCCAATACCCAGCGCCACATTGCCGCCGACCACACCTGCATCGGGGTTCGCGCGCCATTCATGCACCAACAACAGCAGCACACCCGCAATCGCGACCGCGCTGCCCATCAAAAATCCGCGAGCCACCCGCTCGCCCAACAACAATCTGCCAAACAGAGCGTTGGGCACCATGAGCAAGCCAAACATCATCGCGACAATGCCCGACGTCACGTACAATTCGGCGTGATAGACAAACAGGAAATTGCCGCTGAATTGGAAGACACCAACCAGCGCGGCCAGCTTGTGCTCTGGCCGCGTCAAAAGCAGCCGCCGCTTCATCAAAAACGCCACCAGAAACAGCGCGGGTGTCGCCAGCGCAAAGCGGTAGAACACCGACCATGCCGCCGGCACACCGTCGATCTGTCCGGTGATGACGAACCACGTCGATCCCCAAATCGATCCGGTCAGGATGAAGGGGATGATGACTTTCCAGGAAAGCATCGGAGTTTGGGGTGCGCTCACAGGCTGGCGATGGCCTTGCCCAAAGCGCTCGCATCATCGGCGCGGGTGTCCCATGCGGTGACAAACCGCGCGGCATCATCGCCCCAGTCGTAGAACGCAAAATCCTGTTCGCGCAGAGCGTCGCGCTCTGCCGGGGACAAACGCACAAACAGCTCATTTGCCTCAACCGCATGCATCAGCCTGTCGCCGCATCCGCTGGCGATGTCTTTTGCGGCAGCATTCGCATGGCGCGCATTGGCGAGCCACAGGTCGCCCTCCAACATCGCCAAAATCTGCGCCGCGAGATAGCGGCCTTTGCATTGCAGGTGGCCGGCGCGCTTGCGGCGATATTTGACCTGTGCGGCGCGCTCTGGATCGAACAGCACGACAGCCTCTGCGCTCATCGCGCCGTTTTTGATAAAGCCAAAGGCGAGACTGTCGACTTGGCCCGCCGCTGCAGCAGCAGAGCCGCCCAGAAACGCCGCCGAATTGGCAAAGCGCGCGCCGTCCATATGCAGGCCTAGCCCGCGTTCCTTCGCAAAGTCGCTAAGCGCGCCAAGTTCCTGCGGTGTGTAGCTGCGGCCGTATTCGCTGGCCTGTGTAATTGAGATCGCGTGGGCCTGCACCTGATGCACATCATCGCGGATCGGATCGATCACTGCCGCAATCGCGGCGGGCGACAATTGAGCCCCATCGCCGCCCACATGGATGAGCTTTGCCCCGTGGAGATAAAACCCCGGCGCGCCGCCTTCATCCACTTCGATATGCGCCTCTTCATGGCACACAACGCCGCCGTGCGGCTGGCACATCGTGCCAAGTGCCAGACAATTGGCCGAGGTTCCCGTCGCCGTCCAAAGCGCTGCACATTCGCGCCCAAACAGATCGCTGAAGCGTTCATCCAGCTGCGCCGACAAGGCGTCGCCGTCATAGGGATTGTCTGCGCTATCTGCGGCCCGCATCGCCTCCCACACCTTGGGGTGGACGGGGGCAGCATTATCGGAAAGGAAGGGTTTGAGCTTTGTCATCAATCACCGCCTCTACCCGCGATGACGCCAAGCGCAAGATGGAGACGCATATGGATGACAAAAATCACGGCGTAACGATCACCCATGTCGATCACGGTGCGGGCGGCAAATACATTGCCGAAGTGCCCGGAGAAAACGCAATCGGAACCCTAGAATGGGAGCCGAAGGGCCCACCTGATGTTCGCCCTGATATTCGTGTCGCCACGCACACTATCGTTCCGCCAGAGATTGGCGGGCGCGGGATTGCAGCGTTGCTGGTTCAGCGGCTGATGGCTGACGCGCGCGAGGGCAGGTTCAAAGTCGTCCCGCAATGTTGGTATGTTGCCAAAAAATTCGACGCGAATCCCGACTGGGCGGATTTACGAGCGAGCTAGGGCGCTTACGCTTTTTCCAATTGCGAGAAATCGGTCGCCGCAATTGTTTCGAGCACTTTGCGGCGCACGTCGCGGGCGCGTTCGACCGGCACCCCGGGCACCGAAAACTCGCCTCCCGCCTGACCCAGATGCAGCGTCGCATAACCGCGCAGACGCGCAATCGGCCCTTGTGAAATCTCGACTGAGTGCAGTTTTAGCCGTGTGGCAATCTGGCTGCGCGGGGACAAAACGCCCTTGGTCGCCATGATCTGCTCGGCATCCAAAGCATGGCGTTGGTACCGCCATGACAGGACATTCGCGATGGCTGCGATCCCCGCCATAATCAGGGGTATCCCGGTGGCCAGCATGGTCCATTCCGGCGCAAAGACCGTCGTCACCGCAAAGGCGATTGCCGCCCCGATAACAAAGAATGCCGCATCCAAAATCGCGCTGTCGATCATATAGCGGCCACTTGCGCGCTGCCAATCGGCATCCGGACCGGGCAAATGAAACCCGGCGGCCTCTACAATGGGGGCTATTTCTTCCATCTTGGCAAAGGGCGCGACGACATGACTCGATGCGCCCATATCCTGCGCGAGGCTGACAAAGCTGAGCCCGTGCCAGCCGAATCGATACCGCAGAAAACGCGTGCCAATCTTCACCCCTTGTACCCGGTGGACCGGCATCACGACATCGGTGCGGGTAAACAAGCCGCGCCGACGCCTAAACCCGCGCGCTGTGCGTTCCAATAGGAAACCCCATTCGCGGGTGAAGACGCGCACCATCCCGGTCATTGAACCGACCACAAACACTCCGGCCAACGCCGCAATCGCGCCAATCGCCTGAAACCCAGTGCTGACAGTGCGCAATTGCCCGCCTTGATCTTCGACCCAGCCCATCCAGAGATCGGGGTCCCAAATCTCAAAATCGAACAAGCTCCCCGCATATTGGGCCAAACCGAACACCACCGCGAACACGGCAAGGGAGAATTCAAACAGGCCGAACGTAAACAGCCGCCCCGGTCCCATGGTAAACAGCGGTTCGCCCTCTTCCTCGGCCACTTGCGCCGCTTCGCCATCGGGCAACGCGGCGTTGGAGGATACGGCGGCGGCCGTCCCATCACGGCGTTCGCGGACCAATTGGCGCAGTTCCTCGCCATGGTCTTCGGTTAGGTATGTGAGACTAAGGTCCTCGCCGCCGCCAGCACCCGTTTCAAACTTAACCGCAACCAGCCCGAACAGCCGCGGCAGCAGCTTTTGTTCAAGGCTCACGTCCTGAATCCGTTCGAACGGAACAGAGCGGGCCGAGCGGCTCAAAACGCCGCTTTCCACACGGATGTCCTGCTCTCCGATTGTATAGGTCAGACGCTTCCAACGGATGTAGGCGAAACCCGCGGATGCGAGCGCGATGACAGCGCCGATACCCAGGCCGATCAACAAAGCGAACCCGCTCGAACGCGCGCTAAACCCGGCAACGATCGCAGGGAAAACGGCGTTTTGCAGGCCGCTGAGCGTACCGACCAGCACGCTCAAAGGAGCGGTGTTGCGCGGCTCACCCCCGGTGGGAAATTCGGGCGCGTCGCTCAAAGCGTTTCCCGTTTGATATGCGCCCGGATTTCTTCACGCATTTCGACCGCCAATTCATGGCCAAGGCCGGGCAATCGAACAGAGGCGTTGTGGCTGCCTGCGGTGTGCAGCGTCATTGTGGCGATGCCCATCGCGCGTTCAATCGGCCCCTGATCAACATCGATATGCTGGACGCGGCCAAACGGCACAATCGTATCCGAATGCCACATGATCCCGCGCACCACGCGCAGCCGGTCGCGGCTGATTTGATAGCCGCGCGCATTGTAGCGCGCCGCAGGAATGCGAATGATGAGGAACAGGGCAAAGATCAAAGCCGGCCCGGTGATAAAGCCAAACGGAAAATCAAATTCAGAACTGAGCACTTCATCAGCGATGATCGCACCGATAAGCACTATGCAGGCAAAGATCACCGCACCCACCCGCATCACCAATTTGTAATTGGGGTGGAGCTTGGTCAACTCGGCTTCATCATCGACCATCCCAAGGATCGAGCTTTCGCCGCTCGTTTGGTCTGCGACATCGTTCCGGCCTGTCTGAGAACCGCTATCCGGCCGAGGCGCATATTGCGCGTCCTGCGGATAGGCCGCGGATGCCGTGGGCATTGCGTTGGAACTCGGCGCTTCACCCTCCGAAGCACGCTTTCCATCCCAAGGCTTTGCACCGCCTTTTTGCCCAAACAATTGCTGCGCACGTTTGGACTGCGCCTGGGGTGGATCATTTTCGCCGTCATTGCTCATAGGTCCATAGATGCTGAGCGAGTGCGATAGGTGCAAGGTCAAAGTGCAGCTTGGGCCACAATTCCCAGCTGATATGCGATCCCTATCGCATTTGTCAGGGCACTCTGGCAGCCCACCGGCATAATGTGTCCGCACAGAAATACGGCGCAGGCACCCGCGCCAAGGAGAGAGATGATGACCAAACTGCATTCCAGCCTAGGCCCCAATCCGCGCCTTGTGCGTATGTTCCTTGCTGAAAAGGGGATGGAAGAGGGGCGCGATTTTGACCGAGTCCATTACGATATCATCACCGGCGAAAACCGTCAGGATGCCGAATACATCGCCAAAAATCCCTTGGGCACGATACCGACGCTGGAATTGGATGATGGCACTTGCCTGACGGAAAGCTGGCCGATTTGTGAGTTCATCGAAGAAAGCCACCCGACCCCCAACCTGTTTGGCGAAACTGCGCGCGAACGCGCTGAGGTGCGCAAATGGGCTCGGCTGTTCGATCAAGAGGTCGTGGTGCCGATGACCATGGGCTTTCGCGCAGGCGGCGGGCGGCCGATGTTTGAGCCTCGCATGAGCGTGGTCAGCGCCGAAGCTGGCGCGGAACTGTCGGCGATGGCGGATGAAAAATGGCGCTTCTTCGACAGCGTTCTAGGCAGCAGCAACCACTTCGCACTTGGCCGGTTTACCTTTGCTGACCTCATTGTCTTCTGCTTTGCAAACTTCGGCTTTACCGTTGGTTGGAAACTGCCAGAGGGAACCGACAACCTCGCGCGCTTTGTCGAAACGCACAACGCGCGGCCAAGCGCGGCGATTTGGCAACAGGCCGAATAGTGGCTGACCTATCGGGCAAAGTGGCGATCGTCACCGGCTGCGCCAGCGGCATCGGGGCGGCGACCGTGCGGCGATTGCGAGCGGACGGCGCAGATGTGCTGGGCACGGATGTGAACGATGATTGGGGTAAGGATGTGTGCGCGGAAACCGGCGCGGTCTTTGCGCATCAAGACGTCGCCGACTTCGCCGCATGGCCCAAGATTGTCGGGGAAACCGCAAACCGATGGGGCCGGCTCGACATTCTGGTCAACAACGCTGGCACGGTGTCCTCGCTTTCCATCGAAGACGTCACGGATGAGGCGTGGGACCGGATTTACGACATCAACATCAAAGGGACGATGGCTGGGTGCCGCGCGGCAATTGCCGCGATGAAGAACAATCCGGGCGGCTCTTCGGGCTCGATCATCAACATCAGCTCCACCTCTGCAATCGGCGCATTGCCGGGTGACGTGGCCTATTGTTCGAGCAAAGCGGCGGTGCGGGCTCTGTCAAAATCGGTGGCGACGCATTGCGCAAAGGCGGGATACAGCATCCGCTGCAACACCATCATCCCCGGTGCGACCGATACCAATATCTTGGCACAGGCGGAAAATGTCGCCCCCGGATTGAAAGAGGCTGTGGCAGCGACCGTTCCATTGAACCGGTTGGCTGATCCGGCGGAAACCGCAGCAGCGATTGCGTTTTTGGCCTCTGATGAATGCGCCTATATGACGGGTTCTGAATTGCTGGTTGATGGCGCGATGATGTCGATCCACCCCGGCTTCTAATCGCGCGGGCTTAGACCGGATTGTTCGCCATCTTTTTTAGATAACCGCTCGGCCCCATCTGCGCCGCGGTCCATGCGAAAACGGCCATCGCAATTACGCCAGACACCAAGCACACCGCAAAGACCGAGATTGTCAGCGACATCGTGCCTTGCGTCGGCGTGAGCCAATCGCTGACCCATCCGATCACCGCCAGTCCCAGCGCCTGTCCGACCAGATTGTTAAAGAACAGCGCAATGGCGACCGCAAAGCCGCGCTGTCCCGGCTCCACCGCTGCTTGAATGCCCGACAGGATCGGCGCTTGGCTGGCGACATAGATCGCATAGGCAAAAGCGAAATAGATGAGGAACGGCCAAAACTCGTTCGAGGAAAGGCTGAAGCCCAATGGGATGACACAGCCGAGACTGACAAGCCCCGGTAGCCAAGCCCGCCAACGTTCATCGCGCCGGGTGAGCCAGCCCGCGACATAGCCGCCAAGGATAGGCCCCGGTATCCCGCCGATAAGAAAAGCCAACCCGAGGTATATCCCGACATCTCCGCTGGAGATGCCGAAATTGCGCATCATCACCGCCGCCATCCAGAACGCCAGCGCATAACCGATCATGATCTGCACCGCCCAGCCAATGGCTAGGCCCAAAAACACTCGGTTCGCGATCAATGTCTTGGCGGTTTCAAACAGCGGCTGTTGCCCAATCTTGGCGTCTTTTGGAGCGTAGCGTCCGCGTCTGGGTTCGCGCATCGTGAAATACACGACCGCCCCGATCAATAGGCCCGGCAAACCCATCAAAAGAAACGCCCAGCGCCAGCCAAACATTTCGTTCAATTGCCCCCCAACGATCAGGCCGCCTGCTGTACCCATCGTCGCACCAAGGGTGAGGAAGCCCATCGCTTTGGCCAATTCCTCGCGCCGGAAATAATCCGCGACGAGGCTTTGTGATGCCGGGCCAGAGCACCCTTCGCCTACGCCAACGCCGGTGCGAGCCAAGAACAACGTCCAAAACCCAGTTGCAAGCCCGCATAGAGCGGTCATCGCGCTCCAAAACGAAATCGCACTGGCAACGATGTTGCGACGAACCGAACGGTCAGCCAGCCGCGCGGCCGGAAACCCGACGATCACATAGGTTACAGCAAAGGCCAGCCCGCCCAGCAATCCAATCTGACCATCGGAAAAGGCAAACTCAGCCTTTATATCCTCCAGCAGGATTGAGAAAACCAACCGATCCGCGATCGAAAACATGCTGACAAGCGTCAGCAGGCCCAGCACGTACCAGCGATACGCGCCGCCGCTGGGCGCGTCATCGGGAGCTTCTTCGCCCTTGGCGCTTGAGGGTCTAGTGGTGGGGCCTGGCATCGAGGCCATTGTCCACCGGGATCGTCAAACCATTGAGGAACCGCGCATCATCGCTGGCCAAGAACAGCACACATCCGGCGACATCGCGCGGATCGCCCAGCCCGTCTTGCGGCAGAGGTCCGCTGTCGATGGCCATCAATTCCTCACCAGTTCGGCCCGAAATATCGCGCACCATCGGCGTTTCGATCCCCCCCGGTGCCAAGGCATTGCAGCGAATCCCATAGCCTTCGTCCTGACAATGCATCGCGATGCTGCGCGTCATAGAGGAAATCGCCCCCTTTGCCGCGGTGTAGGCAGGGATCATGGGATACCCCATCAACGCCGCCGTGGATGCCATATTGACGATCGACGATCCGCCTCCGCCGTTGTCTTTGTGCCGGTGCTTCATCAATGGCAGCGCATATTTGCAGCCCAAAAACGTGCCGCTGACATGAATGTCCAAATGCAGTTTGAAATGATCGAGGCTGCAATCTTCGATATTTTCAAAAATCACATTGCCCGCATTGTTGACCAGAATATCAAGCCCGCCATGCCGCTCTTTCACGGCAATCATCACGTCTTTCCATTGCTGTTCATCGGTCACGTCAAGCGCCATCGCATCGCCGCCAATGCTGTCTGCAACCGCGTGCGCCAATTCAACTTCGCGGTCGGTGACGATCACTTTCGCGCCTTCGCTGGCTAGGCGTTCGCAATCCGCTTTTCCCAATCCCATGGCGCCGCCTGTCACAAGAGCCACTCGCCCTTCTACACGCCCATTCCCTGTGGCTGTCCCTGTCATATTCTTGCTCTCTCCCAAAAGCGTTGTCGCAGATGCAAACTAAGACCAGAGCCAGCGCGCACCACTACTTAAAGCGATGGGGGCCAAGGACCCGCGAAAAGTGGGAGGTGCGCCCCGCTCTTGTCAGACTAGTTTGTTGGCGGGAGAAGATCATGAACGCTGCAGATGAAATCGCCAGATTAAAGGCTTTGATGGAGTGGGAAGGTACGCGCAAAGGCCCGCCCAAAGATTTCCCGAAACTGCCCGACATGCCCGCCGCCCGCTACACCAGCGCAGAATATTACGCCTTGGAACAGGAGCACATCTTTCGCAAAAGCTGGCTGTTCGCAGGGCACATCGACGAAGTTCCGGAGCCGGGCTGTTATATGCGCTGGCACAATGCCGGCGATCCGATTGTCATTGTGCACGGTATGGATGGCACCGTTCGCGCGTTCTACAACACTTGCCGCCACCGCGGCGCGCCGGTGGTTACAGAGGATTTTGGAAAGTCGCCGCGTCTCATGTGCGGCTATCACAATTGGACATACAAAACCGATGGATCGCTGGTTGGTGTTCCGGAACGCCAAGATTTTCCCAAAGATTTCGATATGTCGTGCCGCGGTCTAATCCCGGTTCGCTGCGAGATGCTTGGCAATATCATTTTCGTGAACTTCGATGATGACGCGGTGCCTCTGTCTGAATGGATGGGCCCGCTGCTCAACGAATGGGATGAATTTGCGTTGGATAAAGTGCGCCTCGCCTCGCGCCATTCCTTCGATCTCAATTGCAATTGGAAGGTCGCGATGGAGGCCAATATGGAGGTCTATCACGTCCCCTTCATCCACCCCGAAACGGTCGCGCCGCTGGTCGATTCAAAACGCAACCTCAACACCATTTATCCCAATGGTCACGCCCGGATGCTGGCCCCGCCGCCGCGTAACACCGATCGGGAGCACGTGCGCGCTGTTGAAAGCCCGCCGGGGTGGCAGCAGATCGAAAGCGTTGGCGAATTGGGCCGCACGCACACGCAAAGCTACACTTTGTTTCCCAATTGGGTCTCTCCGCTGTCCAATTTCTTCGTCCCGCCAATGGTGTTTTGGCCGACATCTTTGACAACAACCCGGCTCGAATTGGTGACGATGGCGCTTGATTGGGGCGATGAGCCTGCACCGGATCTATGGACCGTTCCAGACGCTTCGAAACCGAATGGCCGGGATATGAGCCCGATCATTTTGGAGGACACACAATTTGGTGAAGCGATCCAAAAGTCGATGCAAAGCGCCGCCTTCAAAAGCGTGCCTTTGTCGTACCAAGAGGCGCGCATTTATTCGTTCCACCAAAGCTGTGATCGGATGATCGGGAAAGACAATGTGCCAGATGATTTGCGCGTCGAACCGGTGATCGGCGATGAATGGGTGTGGCCCAATGATCCGCGCGTTGCAGAGATGGAAACGGCCGAATAGCGCCGCAAACTAACCTCTGGCGGCCTTCCGTTTACGTAAGATGACGCTACGGCATCCTAGTTTCACGCAATATTGTGACCAAATAGTCGCACTTTGCGCCCCTCCCTAGCGCTTTTGCTAGATGAGCTAGGAAACCCCTCTCCATACACTCCGATCCATACTGACAGCTGTTTTTGAATGCAGCGCAGGACCCTCGTTTGAGGGATTGGGGAACAAGGAAAGGAGCAATCGCTCCTGACCTTAAAGGGAGAGAGCATGATGACCACACTTAACACCCGAATTGCCTTCAATGGAGGGTTTCGCCGCGCCTTGATGAGCGGCGCGGCCATCGCCGCTTTCGCAAGCATGCCGCAGGTCGCGTTCGCACAAGATAGCGACACCGAAGAGGCGCAGGACGGCGAATTTGGTGACCGTGTGATCATCGTTCAGGCCCGGCGTCAAAACGAAACCCTGCAAGAAGTGCCAGTGACAGTCACCGCGATTGGCGGAGAGACCCTGGAAGCTTACGGCGTTGACCAAGTCGCCGACGTGGTGGGCCGTGTCCCGACTTTAAACGTGCAAGTTGGCGGTTCGGGTTCGGGCGGCCAGCTGTCGCTGCGCGGTGTGGGCTCTTCCAACATCTCTGCCGCTTTTGACAGCGCGGTCGCGTTTGATTTCGACGGCGTGCAAGTGTCAACGATGCGCCTGGTTCAGGCCGGATTTTTCGACACACAGCAAATCGACGTTCTAAAGGGTCCGCAATCGCTGTTCTTTGGTAAATCTGCCTCTGCTGGTGTGTTCGCGATCCGCTCTGCTGATCCAACCTCCAGCTGGGAAGTGGGCGGCCGCGCTCAATATGAATTTGAAGAGCAAGGCTACACGCTCAACGGCTATCTCTCCGGCCCACTCAGCGACACTCTTGGAGTGCGCGTCGCGGCGCAATGGAATGATATCGACGAATTCATTGAGCTTCAGCCCGGCACACCGGCGGCCAATGGAGATTTCCGCGGCACCGACAATCTGGTGGTTCGCACCACCTTGGATTGGGAACCGAGCGATATCTTCGACGCCAATCTTAAAGTGCAATATGTCAAAAACACCAATGATGGCGCAATCCAGCATTCGGACATCAATTGCGGCGCAAATGGTGTGGCCGATTCAATCTCGTTGCTGGGCGGAGGCATTTTGATCGATCCCGGTTATGATTGTAACAGCACCGATCAACGCTATTTCTTGCCCGATGCCGCCCCGCCTCTAGCGCCGGGCGTGCCTACCCCTTCACCTGCGGCAGGGCGCAATGGCATTCCCTTCGGTGAAACAGAGATTTGGTTTGGGCGCTTGCTGTTCAACCTCGATCTAAGCGACTCCTTGACGCTCACATCGACAACCGGTTTCCTCGACATGGATGCCGTGGATTTCGATTGCTATTCATACGGCGGTCAATTGCCTGATGGCGCGGGCGGGTTCCTGCCCGGCGGCGTCGGCTGTTCGGATCCGGAGAATCAGCTGGAGCAATACAGCCAAGAAGTGCGCCTTGCCTCTGACTTTGACGGTCCATTCAACTTCATGCTCGGTGTGTTTTACGAAGACCGCACCTTTGTGTTCGACACCGCGCAGCAAGCGGTGAACATCTCATTCCTTGGTGCGGATCCGATCACTGGCTTTACCTATGACTGGGACAAACGCCACGTAACCAAGACAGAGGCGTTTTCGGTCTTTGGCTCTGTGCAGTTCGATCTGACCGATCAATTGGAGCTGTCGGGCGGCGTTCGTTACACCGATGAAACCAAGACCCAAACAATCTCGGTCCCTGCGCTTCACCTGTTCCTTCAAGGGCCGGGTTTTGTGGCACCGGGGTTCTTCTCTGGCCCAATCGAATTTGCCGATGACAACATCTCGCCAGAAGTCACTCTGCGTTATCAGGCCAGCGATGACGTCAACATCTTTGCCTCGTTCAAAACCGGCTTCAAATCGGGGGGCATCGACAATTCTGCCTTGCCTTCAGCCAGCTTGAGCGCGGCGGCGTTGTCCGGCGATTTCTCGGCTCTGATATTCGATTCAGAAACGACTATGGGTGGGGAAATCGGGATCAAGACTCAATGGGCTGACCGCTCTGTGACCTTGAATGCGACCGTCTATCGCTATGTGTTTTCTGACCTGCAAGTGCAGAACTTTGATGCAATCAACATCCAGTTCGCCACATTGAACGCGGGCGAATTAACATCGCAGGGTGTTGATCTTGAATTCAGCTGGCGGACGCCGGTTGATGGTCTGACGATCTCAAGCAACCTTTCCTATCTTGATGCATCATTCAGCGACACGTTCATCACCGCAGGCGGCGACAATCTGGATGGCCGCGATGCAGCACGGGCTCCAGAATTCTCGGGCAATGTCGCCTTTGACTGGTTCATTCCGGTTGGCGACAGCTTGGAAATCGGACTTGGCGGCAACGCGATCTTCTCTGGCGACTACCTCACCAACGAAGACACGTTGAACAACGATTTGGTTCAGGACAGCTACGTCACATTCGACGCCCGCGTCTCCATTGGCGATGCGGATGGCCGGTGGAAACTGGCTCTGGTTGGCAACAATATCAATGACAAGATCTGGACCAACACCTCCGCCGGGCGTCCGTTCTTGCCTGTCGGTGGAGACGATCAGGTGGTCACGCAAAATCGCGGACGCCAACTCTTCGTGGAAACCAGCTTCCGGTTCTAAGAGGCGCTAACTTTTTGGACCAAAGCTTCGGGCGGGCCGCAAGGCTCGCCCGTTTGCTTTTGGGCCACCTCACAAAAACACGCATTGCGCAAAACGCACCGGGCGGCGCATTCTGGCCTTCAACGCAATCAAGGATCACACAATGTCGCGCGAAAAACTCGTCACCATGACCCGCAGTCTGATTGATCACGGCGCAGCCGATACGATGGAATATGCCGACGAGATCGTGTCTGTGCCCGCCAGCACCTACACCGACCCGGAATTGTTTGAGCTGGAAAAGCGCAACATCTTCCGCCGCCTGCCATTGATGGTCGCGCCATCTTGCGAACTGCCCGAACCGGGCGATTACAAGGCGATGAACATTTGCGGAGTGCCGCTTTTGCTCACCCGCCAGCGTGATGGGACAGTCGGCGCATTCCTCAATATGTGCAGCCACCGCGGCAATCCGGTTGTGCCCGATGGCACCGGCAACGCCTCGCGCTTTACCTGCGGCTATCATGGATGGACGTTCAAAAACGACGGCGATCTGGTTGGTGTTGCCAGCGCGAAAGATTTTGGCGCCGTGGACAAGGCCGCATTGTGCCTCAAACGCTTTCCGGTTCACGAAAGTGCGGGGTTGATCTGGGCGACGCTGGATCAAGAATCCAAGCTCTCGATCCCGGATTATCTGTGCGGCTATGATGCCTTGCTGGAAGCGTTTGGTTTCAAAGACTGGACCTTGTTTGCGCAGCGCACTTTAACCGGGCCCAATTGGAAGACGGCCTATGATGGCTATCTCGATTTCTATCACCTGCCCGTTCTTCACAAGGACACATTCGGTGCCGATTTTTACAACCGGGCCAACTACTTTTTCTGGGGGCCGCACCAACGCCTGTCTGCGCCATCCAAAATGGCGACGCGGGTGGGGTCCGATATCGAAGAAGATCTGTCGCAGATGAGCGACGCAGAAATACCCGATGATGCGCTGTTATCGGGGGTCTGGACGATCTTTCCCCACATCTCGATCGCCAGCTTTTATGGCGGCGGACAGCGCGGCGCGATGATCAGCCAATTGCTCCCCGGAGACAGCGTCGGTGAAAGCTACACCACGCAATTCTACGTGATGGAAAATCAGCCTGAAACCGAAGCGGACATCAAATCAGCCCACGAACAATTTGATTTCCTAGAGGTCGTGGTCCGCGATGAAGATTACGCCACCGGCAAACGCCAGCACGAAGCGCTTCAATCGGGGATGATGAAAGAGGTCCTGTTCGGCAAGAACGAACGCGGCGGACAGGTGTTTCACGAATGGGCCGCAAAGCTGACCAAAGCGAGCGACACCGAATTGCTGGATATTTTCGCAGCGGAGCAACGCGAAGCGGCGGAGTGATCGCGCGGCTACATCAGGTTAAGCGCCGGTTCTAGAGGATCGCGAACTTTGACGGAGAGCCCTTAATTGAGGTGGGATGCGGACGTTGGGATCGCTTGCAATGCTGTGCAGGAACTAGATAGAAGGGGGCCCAAGCAACCAAGGTGCTATCTCGTTCCACCAGTCAGAACGCGCGATCCAAGCACCGGTCAGATGCACCGGTAACAAGACAGCAAAGCTTGCCAAGGTTGCCGGATGAACCTTCCCGAGGTGCTTGCGATCGTGAAACACCAATGCAATCAAGAACGGATACACGACAAAATATACCAAGATGTCGAGTACAAACGGGTCCACATAAGTCAGCTTTAGCGTCCACCGGGTCGCCGCCGGAGCCATTAGGCTCAGTGCAGCTGTATAGACCAGTCGCCGGTGCCACTCCTTGTGCCGGGTAACCAACACGACAGCTGCAATCATGAAGCCGGTGAAGAGGCCCATGTCGGCGAAATTGTACCATGAAAACTCATATGGTCTGGGAAGGTCGTTTGCCGCGCGCACTTCAGCAGCACGCTGCGCCATCCAATAACCCAGTGGCAGCATTGCCCCGGTGAGCACAAGACCGGACAAGCCGATTTCACGGTGCCGGGCAAGTTTGCCTTTGAAAACGAGCTGGGTCTGCCAGACGTAAAGACCAAACCAGGCAAAAAAGGCCAGGCCGTGGGCGTGATGCAAAATATCGAACTGGCGAGATGCGTTAATGACAGGAAGATAGTAAGTCAGCGGAAAACTGAGCACGACAATAAGGGTCATCAAGATGGCGGTAGAGGCAAAGAATCCTTTGCCCGACTTTTTCACTGTGCCGTCTTTCTCAGCCACGCTCACCTACCCCGCCTTTCAATGCCATGGCTATTTAACTGCAGGCGATTTTGTCCCGCGTCTTTTCAGTCTGATGGATGCGTTTAATGATAAGACTAATCAAGCGTACTTCCCGTCAAAAAAGCGTCAATCCACCTTGCAACCAGTGACCGATACGCGATTGAAATGATTCTCCGAAATTGAACCGCTCGCGAACTTGCCGATCTTCCTCTCCCTTCATTGAACCCGGCACCCAAAACTGGGCAAAACTGGGCGGCCGGCCTCACCCAAACGCGGGCCGCGAATTGCTTTCGCCCCAATCTTGCCGTTTGGTCCAATCGCCGAGATTTTCCAGCTCCCCTTCGAGTTCGGGGAAACGTTCGTAGACGTGATCCATATCGACCTCAAACGGCCGCGTGGGTGCTTCGTTGTTGTATTCGTAAAACGCCTGAATACCCTTTGCGAATTCGTCGCGCATTTCCTCTGGCATGGAATCGCCCGCCGCCTCCACAAGATACCGGCCAAACTCCTCGGGCGTGCACGGATCATATGTGATCGGTTTGTCCAGCGCATCGGTCAGATATTGCGTGACCTGTTTGCCCACCAGCCGCTCTGGCCCGCCGATATTCAGCCACGCGCCTTCCATATCGGGCCGGTCAAGGCTGGCGATCATGAATTTTGCGACATCATCGAGGCTGATCCAATTCGCGTGCAAACCGGGATTGTGCGGATAGACATAGCGCCCTTCGTTCACAATAAATGGCCGCGCCCAATTGGTCAGCAGATTGTCCATGAACAAGACGCTGCCAAAGACCGTGCCGGGACAGCCCGAACGCCACAGCGCGTTGATCCCCTTGGTGTTCTCACCATAGGTGAAGGGATCGCCCGGCTTATCGGGAATCCAGCTAGACGTGTTCCACACCAACCGCTTTACGCCCAATTGCGCGCCCACTTTGCCCAGTTCGCCAATTAAGACCGCCCTGTCGGCGCGAGCCTGCAATGGGTGGGTGTAAAAGATGTAATCGGACCCTTCGAGAGCAGGCCTGAACGTTGCCGCATCATACAGATCCATGGGCCGCAATTCGACACGCTCCACCCCGTCGATTTTGGACCCGCCAAAAGGGTCTTCTTGCCGCGAAAGCGCGCGCACATCATAGCCCGCTTTGAGCGCCTGCCTAACCTGCGCCATGCCCTGACGCCCCGATGCGCCGACGACTGTGATGAGTGCCATGTTCTGTCTCCCAATTGCTGAGGCGCAGAATAGGAATGCCGCCGGAGCTGCGCACCGCGCCAAAGTGATAGCGCCCTAGCAAAAGCCCTAGCAAAAGCGCGGCTTGCCTCGGCCCGGCGCGCACCGGACAAAGGTCCCCATGCAAAACCAATATTGGCGCATTGATGGCCGCCCCCAAGGCACCGATTTTGCCAGCGCAATGACGCTGGTTGAAGACAGCCTGCCGGACCTGGCCGAGGGCGAAATCCTGATCCGGAACGCGATGCTGTCGATGGATGCCGGAACGCGGTTGTGGCTGACCACGCGCGAAGATGGCTATCAACCGCCGCTGCCCACCGGCGCGCCGATGACCGGATTGGTCGTAGGAGAGGTCATCGCCAGCCGCTCAGACGGGTTTGCAGAAGGTGATTTGGTCCGCGCCTTTGGCGTATGGGGGGCGCTGAGCCAAGTCGATGCAGTGATGAGCGGCGCGATCAAGCTTGACCCGAGCGTCGAAGACAAGCGCGCATGGTTTGGCCCTTTGGGAATGAACGGGTGGACTGCGCTTTGGGGAATTGAAGAAACCGGCGCGGCCAAGCCGGGAGAACGGGTGCTGGTCTCCGCCGCGGCGGGCGCAACCGGGGTGCTGGCGGTGCAAATCGCAAAACTGTTGGGATGCGAGGCGTGGGGGATCGCGGGCGGCGCGGATAAATGCGCGTTCCTGACCGGCGATCTCGGAATTGCGGGCGCGCTGGATTACAAGGCCGGCGATTTGGGCGCGCAATTGGACGCGGTCTGTCCGGGGCATGACGGGGTCGGCCTGGGAACGGATGGCGGGTTTGATGTCTATTTCGACAATGTCGGCGGGCCGATGCTTGACGATGTGCTCACCCGGATGAACCATTACGGGCGGATCGCGATTTGCGGTCTTCTGCATGATTACGGCACAGGCACGCGCACCGCTCCACGCGAATATGATCAGATTTTGATGCGCCGATTGCGGGTTCAGGGGTTCTTCAGCCCCGATTTTATGGATCAAGGCGAGCGCCTCACCGCGCGGCTGCGCGGTTGGCACGAGGCGGGCGAATTGCTTATGCCCTATGACGTGACACAGGGTCTGGAAAACACCCTCACCGCTTATGCAAAACTCTTCACCGGCGGGAATATCGGCAAAGTTATCGTGGAGCTTTAGGACATGACAGGAACGCTAGATGATCGCGCCGCGATTCAGGATATTATCGCCGCCTATGCCCATGCCATCGACCGGCGCAGATGGGGCATGATGGCGCATTTGTTCCATGAAGATGCTCAGTTCGGATTTGGCGATGTCGCAGGGGATTGGCGCGGCTTTGTTGAACAGGCACGCGCGATTATCGACCCTTGTCTGGCGACACAGCATCAGCTGGGGCAAATTCTCTACAATTTTGAAGATGGCGGCGTCTGCCACACCGAAACATATATGACCGCGATGCATACGATCCCGGCGGGCTATCCGATCCCAGATGTATTCCCCGATAAGGGCTCAATCTACTCAGCCATTATCGCCGGACGGTATATCGACCGGTTTGAGAAGCGCGACGGGCATTGGCGCATCGCGCACCGCACGGGCGTTTATGATTGGCGGGAATTTCGTGTGGTGGAAGGGGTGGACCTTTCCGATCTTCCGGGCGGGTCATGCGGCGCGCATGATGAAAGCGACCCCTCCACTCCGGTGGTTGCCCGCTTCCTCGGCTAAGGCCGCCGAAACGCAAAGACGCCGTTCATCGTCGCAATCGCCGTTTCGCCGCGCATGATATTGCCCGATGTGTAGGCGGATCGCCCGCCGATCCGGTCGATCCGCACACGCGCCTCCAACCAATCGCCCAATTTCGCCCCTTGCAGGTAATTTACCTGAAGCGTGATCGTCGCAGGAGCCAGTCGCGGTCGCTCTGCGTCATAAACCGCATGGCTTAGCGCAACGTCGGCAAGGGTTGAGATGACCCCGCCATGGGCCGCGTCTTGATAATTGATGTGATGGTCGCAAATGCGCAGCCCGACGAGCCCAGGCCCCTCCGCGCTCGCTTTCAGATAATAGGGGCCGCCGTGGTCAAGGAAACCGGGCGTGAAGTCGGCGCGGGTGTAGCCAGCGGGCTGTTCAAAATTGCTCATTCACTGCCACTACACCCATCGGCCCATGCCTATCCGCTATGAATTGTGCCAATGCCCCCAAACGGCGACCGCGCGTAGCGTCCTTTCGGCTATGGGAAATGACACGATGAACAAACCTGCAAACGAACCGAATTCTTTTTGCGATATTGTCCGCGAACACGCGCGGGTCTCGCCCGACACCGATGCGTTCTCCTATGGCGATGAGACGATGTCCTTTGCCGACCTCGATGCAGGCAGCAACCGGGTGGCGCACGGTTTGATGGCTTTGGGCGTGACCAAGGGGGACCGGGTCTCTTTCCTCGGCAAAAACCACCCGCTCTATTTTGAGGCGCTTTTGGGAGCGGCGAAGATTGGCGCGGTGATGACGCCGGTTAACTGGCGTTTGGCCGCTCCAGAGGTCGCCTATATTCTCTCCAATTGCGAAGCGCGGACCGTGTTTGTCGGCGAAGGTTTTGCCGATATGCTCGCGCAGGTCCGCAGCGAAACGCCGCTGGTCGAACACGTTATCGGCATTGACGCGCCCGACCATAGCGGGACCGATTACCGCACTTGGCGCGATACGTTTTCCGCCGACCCGGTGGAGGTCGAGGTTGGCCTGAAAGACGACGCGCTTCAGCTTTATACATCGGGCACAACCGGCCGCCCGAAAGGCGCGGTCATGACCCATGGCTCAATCTTATCCAGCGCCAGTTCGGCAGCCGACAGCGAAAAGCGGCATTGGCAGGAACCGGTCGAAGGAGACGTCACCCTGCTCGCGATGCCGTGTTTCCATATCAGCGGGACCGGAACCGGAATTGGCACAATGATCGCGGGTTCAAATTCCATCGTTTTGCCCGAATATGATCCGGCTCAGGCGCTCGATCTGATCCAGAATTTCAACATCTCGAAAATCTTTCTGGTTCCGGCCGCCATCCAAATCCTGCTCAACCATCCGCGCGTGAATGAGGTCGATTTCAGCCGCCTGAAATTTGTGACCTATGGCGCGTCGCCGATCCCTCTCGAATTGATGCGTCAGGCGATGGACGTGTTGGGATGCGGCTTTGTGCAAATGTACGGAATGACCGAGACCAGCGGCACCATCGTCGCGCTAGACCCGGAAGATCACGTGCCAGAAGGTTCCCCCAAAATGCGCAGCGTGGGAACGCCGCTTGCCGGAGTGGAGGTCAAGATTATCGACGAAGAGGGCGCGCCGGTGGCCGCCAACCAAGTCGGCGAAATCGCGACCCGGTCGTCAAAGAATATGAGCCGCTATTGGAACAATCCCGAAGCCACCGCGGAAACCATCGACTCTGATGGCTGGCTGCGCACAGGCGATGCGGGATACCTTGATGAAGATGGTTATCTCTACATCCATGACCGGGTGAAGGATATGATCATATCGGGGGGCGAAAACATCTATCCGGCAGAGGTGGAAAACGCCGTCTATTCCCATCCCAAGGTTGCCGATGTCGCTGTGATTGGAGTGCCAAGTGAGAAATGGGGCGAGGCGGTGAAGGCCTGCGTCGTGGTGAAAGAAGGCGAGTCCCTAAGTGAAGCCGATCTGATCGCCCATTCGCGCCAACACATTGCAGGCTACAAATGCCCAAAATCGGTCGATTTTATTGAGGCGTTGCCGCGCAATCCATCGGGCAAAATCCTGCGCCGCGAACTGCGCGCGCCCTATTGGGAGGGTAAGGACCGGGCGGTCAATTGATGCCAGATATGCTGGGTTTACCGGTCCGCGAATTGGGCTGATCCGCTACGCCGTCAGGCCGGGCAGATCGACACGCGCCGCGCGGCATTCCGCATCAGCCAGCGCCGCGACAACCGAAAACGCGACATAGCGCGCCTCACCCAATTCCGCGACCACGGCGGCGGCCTCTTCATCGGTGATCGCGGTGTGTTCAAACGGCATTCGCCGGGCATAGGCGAGCCACGCGGCATCGGCTGGCGGGTCATCGCGCGCCCCATTATCGCCGGGAGCATGATCCAAGCCATGCACCTGCGCTATCGCGCGGCGAACTTGTGCGGTCATCGTTTCACCCAAAGCCGCATGCGACGCATCACGGAATTTTGCATATTTGGCGCCAAGATTTGAGCCCGCGCCTGACCCTGCGCCCGATCCTGCGCCCAGCGCGGCTGTTACCGGCCCGCTCACGCTGGCTCTACCGCAGCAGGCGTGGGCAGCACGGTGCGATCCATCATCTCCGGCTCCAACCCCATCGTGATCAGCGCCTTTGCCAAAGCCAGAAACAGCGTCAGCCCAAGGCCCAGTTCGGCAATTTGCTCTGGCGACAAATGCCGCCGCAGCGCGGACTTGGCATCGCCGGTTAGCAATTCGGGATCATGGATCACAGCGTCGGTGAATTTGAGCACCGCCTTTTCCGCGTCGCTCAACTTGTCCGATGTCTCATAGCCCCAATCGATGGCATCGACGATTTCTTCGCCTAACCCTTGCCCCATTGCCTTATCGAAACGGACATTGCGGCAGAAACCGCATTCGGTGACACGCGCATTCCGCATTCGCGCAACCTCTTTAAGCCGGGCGGACAACACGTCGCTGTCCCAAAACGCGGCATAAAGATCGCCAAAACTCGCCGCGATCGCGGGTTGATGCGCCAGGCCATTGCTGAATTGCGCAGGCTCACCCGGAATGGCGGAGGATATGCGGGGCCTTGTGGACATGATCACTCTCCTATCCGGTGCACATTACCCCCATTTCGCCTAAGCCTGCCCCTCCACATTTTCGCAGGGGGCCAGATCGCTGGCGCATGCCACAAGGTTTCGAGCGGGCAGCTGAGGACAATTAAGATGACTAAGACAATTCTTCGCGAGGATTTCGATGGATGGGTGCAGCTGACGCTGAACCGCCCGGACAAACTGAATTCTCTGACGGTTGAAATGTTTGCCGAATTGCGCGCCCATGTCGCCGATCTGGCGGGCAGCAGCGGGATCGGCTGCGTGGTCATGCGCGGCGCGGGTAAGTGCTTTTCTGCCGGGCACGACCTTGGCGGAATTGCCGAAGGCGAAGCGCCGCCAAGCAAAGGGTGGCATTCCGAGACGCTGCGGATGCTTGAAAAACTGCCGGTGCCGGTGGTCGCGGCGGTCCACGGCCATTGCTACACAGGCGCGCTCGAAGTTGCTCTGGCCGCAGACTTCATCATCGCCAGCGACAACGCGCGCTTTGGCGATACGCACGCCAAATTCGCGCTCACGCCGGTTTGGGGGATGAGTGTGCGTCTGCCCCGGCGGGTTGGCATAGCGACGGCCAAGCGGTTGATGTTCACCGCACAAATGTTCGGCGCGGATGAAGCGGTGCGCATTGGACTGGCCGAATATTCCATTCCCGATGCCGAGTTTGACGACGAAATCGCACAGGTGGCGGCGCAGATTGCCGCGCAGAGCCGTTTCAGCCACGCCGCGATAAAGCGCTTGCTCGACCGGGCCGATGGCAAACCCGCCGACGATGCCCTCATCCGCGAATGGATGGACGGCGAAGGGCGCGGGCCGGATATGGAAGAGCGGATCGGTGCATTTCGGTCAAAATAGGCCGATCAAAATAGCGCCGTCATAACCGCCGATATGCCGGATGGTTTGGTGCGCCGATTTTGAGCGTCGGCAAAGGAAACTCAGGATCGGGTTCAAAGCCGGGTTGATCGGTCAGCGGGCTTTTCCAATCCAAGATGTATGTGCGCGCGGAAATCCGCCATTCTTGTGAACCTTCATGGCCGCGCTTCTCCCATTCATCAAGGTAGCGCCCGCCGATCATATCGCCTGCAATACTGCCATCTTCCTGCAACCGCCCGCCGCCGAAAATGCCGTAGCATTCGCTGCTGGCTGAGCTGCGCGAATGGAATTTGATAAGCGGGGAAGACAGCATATGCCATCGCCGCGCCAATCCGCTTTCGGTTGCCATCACCACGGGTAGAAAATCCTCCGCGGTGCCGGAGAAGAACCCATATTCAATCGCCGCGTCTGGCCAGTAACAACTCGCCTGCCCTTCGGCATCGAGCCAGTCGAGCGTGCGGCAATATCGCTGAATCATGTCGCCAATTGCCTGCTTGTCGATCAATTCCTGCAAAACCTGATCCACGGCGTATCCTCCCCAATCCGACAGTTGCTGTGCCCGGTTATCGGCCCGATTGTCACCGCAACGCCATCATCAGTTTCGGGAGGACTCCATGGCCACCAACGCAGGAACACCGAGCATCAACCTGTTCGATGCGGATCTTCAGCAGTGTCCCTATGGCGCGTACAAACAGCTTCGCAATCAGGCACCGGTCTACCACATTCCCGGGACCGAGATGTATGTCGTGACCCGCTATGACGATGTGCGCGCGGTCCTTATGGACCCGCAGCGTTTTCCCAGTTCCGCCGCCGACACGCCATTCCGCGCCAGCGCTGGCAATGTCGAACGCGGAGAGATGGTCGCAGCCCGCTTTGCCGAGAAAGGCTGGGTCCCTGCGCCGACATTGAACGGACGCGATGACCCGAACCACAAACAAATGCGCGCCATGTTCAATCAGGCGTTCAAACCATCGCGGATCAAAGAGATCGATTACCAAGTCGAAGGGCTCGCCTATGAATTGATCGATGGCTTTATCGGTGATGGCCACTGCGAATGGGTCAAACAATTTTGCGTGCCCTTGCCCTTGTTCATCATCGGCGAACAGATGGGCGCAAAGCGCGAGGATATGTGGCGGATCAAGCGGTGGACCGACGCGTTCTTTCAGCGGATTTCGCTGATGCTGCCCGAAGACCAGCACATGGAAATGGTCGACCGAGAGATTGAAGCGCAAAACTACTTTCAGCCCATCTTTGAAAAGCTGCGCGAAAACCCCGACGACACGCTTATCTCGGTCCTCGTCAACACAGTGATCGAGGAATGGGGCCGCACGCTGACCGACAATGAACTGCACGGCGAGATGATGGCCGACACATTTGTGGGCGGCAGCGAGACAACCACCAACGCTCTGGCCGCAGGGATGAAGCTGCTGATCGAAAACAAGGACGTTTGGCGGCAACTGAAATCCGACCCCGACAAATATATGAAGACCTTCGTCGAAGAGGTCGTGCGGCTGGAAAGCCCAGTGCAATCACTGATGCGGTTCGTCCGCGATGACACCGAATTGGCCGGTGTCACGATCCCTGCAGGATCAATGATCAACATCCGCTTTGCCGCCGCCAACCGCGACGAACGCGCGTTTGAATGCCCCGAAAAACTCGACCTCGACCGGCCCAAGGCGGGCTCTCACATGGGCTTTGGTTCAGGGACTCACCACTGTTTGGGCGCACCCTTGGCCCGGCGCGAACTCATCTGGGGCTTTACCGCCGTGGTCGACCGGTTTGAGGATATGCACTTTGCCCCCGGCAAAAACGATTTCACCTACCACCCGCATTTCCTGCTGCGCTCGCTTAAAGAACTGCACATCGAGTTTGAGCTGAAGAAGGCTTAGGTGTTCGCCCGCGCCGCTGTTCGCCCGGCGATATAGCCAAAGGTGAGCGCCGGGCCGAGTGTTCCGCCAGCACCGGCATAAATACCGCCTGTAGGGCACGCGATGGCGTTGCCTGCACCAAATAGCCCCGCAATCGGATCGCCATCATGGCCCAATATCCGCGCCGCGCCGTCTGTGCGCGCGCCGCCATTTGTGCCCAGCAGACCCATGCGGATTTCCACTGCATAAAACGGTCCGCGCGCAACTTCGCCAAGGGTCACGGCGGTGCCTTCTCTGCTGCGGTCGCCGTAGAAGTGGTCATAGGCGCTGGTCCCCCGCTCAAAATCCAAATCCTCGCCCGTCTTTGCAAAGCCATTGAACCGCTCAACCGTGGCGGACAAGGCTTCGGCAGGAACTTCGATTTTCTCCGCCAGCTCTTCCAAACTGTCCGCCCTCGTCACCCAGTCCTGGACCGGCTGTCCCGGCAGACGCGGGCCGATCGGATAGCGTTCGACATAATCCTCATCGAAAATGAGCCATGCGGGCAGGTTTGGATAATCATAGGTCTGCGGATCAAATTGATGGAACGCCCCGGCGAGCGCGGAGTAATTCGCCGCCTCATTGCAGAACCGTTCCCCCTTGCGATTGACCATGATCGAATGCGGCACGGTGCGTTCGATCAGCACGGGCTGAGCGCGCTGCTCCCCACCCGGCCACGGCGCATCGGGCGTGACCAAAGTCGGCGCCCACCACCCTTGCGTCATATTGCCCAGCTTTGCGCCGCTTTCCATCGCCAGTGAATGGCCATCGCCGCGCGCGGTCGGCGGGCTGGCGGGGGCATCCATCGGCCCGCGCAGGAATGTTTGGCGCTTGTCTTCATCCCATTCAAACCCGCCGGTTGTGATGATCACACCGTTGCGGGCGGTCATGCTGAACGGCTTCCCACCCCGCGTCCCTTCGATGCCCGTAATCCGGCCCTGATCCTTCACCAGCCGCTTTGTCTCTACCTCCAATATCGGCTCAATCCCGCGGTCCAGGCACGCCTTAAGCAGCCTTCCGACCATCGCCTGACCAAAGCCGCGTTCATTGTTGGCCATGCGCCGGCCAAGCTCCTCTGGCGCAACGATGCCAGTGCCCCCGCCCAGCGGCGTTTCGCGCAGCATCATCGGCTTTGGCTCTTCAATCGCGGTGATCCGCCCCGCCCATTCGCCCAATTCGCCCAAAGCGAACAGATCATGGTCGAGCGCGCGCCCGCCTTCGGGTTTTGCGCCGGGCCGGTCGAGGTAATAATCGGGATAGCCATCGAGCAATGCGACTTTCATCGCGCCTGCATCTTCGAGAAACGCGAGCGCCTCTGGTCCCGTGTCGACAAAAGCCTCCAGCGTTTCGTCGACCAGATCGCCGTGATCCAGACTGCGGAAATAGGCGAGCGCCTCCTCGCGGCTATCCGCTATTCCGGCGGCGCGTTGGCGCGGATTGTCCGCCACCCAAATGACCCCGCCCGAAACCGCGCCCGTGCCGCCAATCCGGTCAAACCGCTCGATCAAGGCAACCTTTGCGCCCGCGTCGTGCGCCGTCAAGGCGGCGGTCATGCCAGCCGGGCCGCAGCCCAAGATGATGATGTCTGTTTCGCTCATGATCGCCATAAGGCCGCAGCTTTGGGCCGCGCGCAACTCGCACTTTTGCGTTTCCTACTTTGATTGCTCTGGTCACAGTGGGGTCAATGACTATCGCAGCCCATCACACAGATTTGGAAAGTTACACTTTGCATTCGCGAAAACGCGGTAATGTGTTGAAACGAAAGATTAAAGTGGATGATGTCTTGGTTTTAAAACTTGGCAAAGCGGTCCACGTCTCGCCGGGCTCCTCACCGGGTGATGCCCTCACTTTAGCAAGGTGCCTCACCCCTTCCGCTGCGCTACGACGGTCTGCAAAGGAGAGATGATATGAAACTCGAAGGCAAAGTCGCAGCGATCACGGGCGGAACAGCGGGTTTGGGACGCGGCATTGCCGAGGCGTTTCTGGCTGAGGGCGCAAAGGTCGCTTTGTTCGCGCGCAACCCGGAAAAGGGCGCGAAGGTTGTCGAAGAATTGCGGGTGAACCGGCCCGGCAAAGACCGGGTGATCTTCGTCGCGGGCGATGTGATGGAGCAAGCCGATGTCGAGGGTTTCATCGACACGGTGATCGACACTTTCGGCACGATAGACATACTGGTGAACAACGCGGGCGGCGCAGGCGATCTGCAACCGCTTATCAACCTATCCGATGAAGCCTTTGACGAGGCGATGAAATGGAACGTCTATTCGACCTTTTGGGCCTGCCGCAGCGCGCTGCCGCCGATGATCGCCAAGGGAAATGGCCGGATCATCAATATGTCTTCGATGGAGGGCAAGCACGGCAAGCCGGTCTTCACCGCCTATACCGCCGCCAAACACGCGGTGAATGGCCTGACCAAAAGTCTGGCGCGCGAAGTGGGCGAGGCCGGGGTTACGGTGAACTCGATCTGCCCCGGTTTGGTGGTGACCGACATCATCAAAAACAACGGCCCCGAAACGGCAAAAGCGATGGGGATGGAGTTTGACGATATGATCACAATGTTCGCATCCGAAGCCGCGATCAAACGCCCCAACACGGTCGAAGAAATCGCGGCGATGGCGTTGTTGCTGGCGTCGAAAGAGGGGGCCGGGATTACCGGTGCAAACCTAAGCGTGGATGGGGGGACAGCGCAGTTTTGATAAGGGTTTAGCCGGATTGACTTCGCGCCGCGCATCCTTCGTGAATGGCCGAATGTATTCGATCATAACCGAGCCTGAGCGCAATCGATTGACGATCGCATTTGCGGGCCGAATGGAGCAAGATCCGGCGGCGTTCTTTGAAGAACTGACATCAGCGGTGCAGCGCGTTCGAGAAAGACAGAGCGCTTGGGATTTGGTGGCTGATTTCTCCGACACCCCGGTGATGCCTCAAGATCGCGCGCAGAATACGATTCGGATATTCGCATGGTTCATGGATAACGGCCTGCGCAAGGGATCCTGCGTCCTGCAAAGCGTGACGCAAAAGATGCAAATTGCGCGCGTCACTGAACGCAACGACGCGGTTAAGTTCTTTGAAACACGCGAAGCAGCAGAGCGGTGGCTCGACAACTAGGGTCACCACCCTGAGCGAGGCGGCTATTGTGCCGCTTTGGCCATTGCAGCGCCGACTGCGACTTCGATATCCTTGGCCTGCGGGTTGCCGCGGAGCGTGACGCCGCCATTGGGTTGGATGTTCTGACCCGTAACAAACGCCTGATCGGTGCACAGCCACAGGCACGCTTGGGCGACGTCTTCGGATGTGTTGAGCCGGCCGAGAGGGTAACGCGGCAGGAACGCATCGACGAGGCCGGGGGTTTGGAACGCCCCTTCGGTCATGGGGCTTTGGGTGAACGCGGGGGAGACGCTGTTGGCTTTGATCCCGAGATGGCCAAAGTCATTGGCCACGCATTCAATCATCGCCTCTCCCGCGCGTTTGGTGCCGATATAGGCGGCGTGGTTGTTTATGAGGCATTTGGTTGTCGCAGAGGAAAGCGAGATCAGAGACCCGCCAGTGGGTTGCTGTTCGCTCATCACTTTGACGAAGGCTTGAAGGAAATGGTGGACGCCCTTGAATTGCAGATCGGCAATCTGATCGAGGTCCTCCTCGCTCGTATCAAGCAGATTGGCGAGCAGCGCCCAGCCGGTGCAATTGATCGCGGCGTCGACATGGCCAAATTCCGCTGCGGCCTTGGCGGCGAGCGCGTGAACATCATCCCGGCTGGTGATGTCGCACAGGGCGTAGGAACCGCCAATCTCGTCCGCTATTGCGGCCAAGGGCTCCTCTTTACGGCCTGCGACCATCACCTTTGCGCCCTCGCTGGCAAACAATCGAGCGATGACCTGTCCCATGTTGCCTGCGCTTGCTGCGCCAAGAATGACTGCGGTCTTACCTTCGAGTTGGCCCATCGTGATCTCCTGTGTGTTGCTGGGGACGTAACACGCGCCGCTCTGACCCACCCTTCCCAAAAGTGTTCATTGTCGAAGACAGCCTGCCGCCCGATAGCGGCATGCAAACAGAGGAGACACGCATCATGTTCACAGGACCGATGGAAGACCGGCTCGCCATTCGCGAATTGCACGAAACCTATGGGGACGGAGTGGTTCGCTTCGACGCAGAGACATGGGGCTCTGTTTGGGCAGATGATGCCGACTGGGACTTTATGGGCATGGAATTGAAAGGCCGAGAGGCCATCGTCGAGCTTTGGCTGGGCGCGATGTCCAACTTTGACGCGGTCAGCTTTCAATGCGTCCCTGCCTCGATTGAAGTCGATGGCGACAAAGCAACATCGCGCTGCCAAACCCAAGAAGTCTTGAAAGGCAAAGATGGCACAACCCGTATGCTCGGCGGGCTTTACACCGATGAACTGGAAAAGCGCGATGGCGCATGGGTATACACCAAACGCGCGTTTCAAGTGATCGCAGAATACAACCCGGTAGAAGGATAAGTTCATGGCAAAAATCGTTATCGCTGCTCAGATTGATCTCGATCCGGCACAGCGCGCAGAAGCTCTTGCGAGCGCAAAACCACACATCGATGCAGCTCTCGCTCAGGATGGATGCAACCACTATGAATGGAGCGCGGATGGCAATGACCCGGCGCGCGTCAATGTGTTTGAGGAATGGGAAAGCGAAGAGGCCCTCGCCCACCATTTTGCGAATGACGCCTATGCCGGAATGCGCGATCATATCGGCACATTTGGCCTCACCGCAGCAGCGAGCAAGAAATACCGTGTCGATGCCGAAGGCCCGGTTTACAACGCCGACGGTCAAGCGACAGAGGCTTTTGGCTGAGCGCGCATTTGAAAATCTTGGGCGCCATTCTAGCCGGAGGCCAAGCGCGCCGGTTTGGCAGCGATAAAGCGCTCGCCTTATACAAAGGCGAGCGGTTGATGGATTGCGTTCTTACGGCGCTCAACAGGCAGTGCGACACAGTAATCCTATGCGGACGAAGTGAGGCCGGTTTTGTTTCCATTCCGGACCGTCCCGGCGCTGATTTGGGCCCGCTCGGCGGTTTGAATGCCGCGCTTCACTATGGGCTTAAAAATGGCTTTTCGCATGTCTTGTCCGCTGGAGTGGATGCCCCAAATCTGCCGCATGATCTGGCCAAGACATTGTCCGGTGACGGCCCAGCGATCGTCCAAAATCAGCCGGTGATCGGCCTATGGCCAACCCCGCTGGCGAATGACCTGGAGGCATTCCTGAACCAAAAGGGCCGCGCGCTCTATGGCTTTGCAGAAACGGTTGGAGCACGGCGGATCGCCTTCGATCCGCCGCTCATGAATGTGAACAGCCCCAAAGATCTTCCTTAGAGTTTGAGCATCTGCTTGCCGCGGTTCTTGCCTGCAAACAGCCGCTGCAAAGTGTCAGGTGCGTTTTCAAAGCCGTGCTGAATGTCTTCCTGATATCTAAGACTGCCGTCGTTTACGAACCCTTCAAGCCGTTTGCGAATGGCTGGGAATTCGCTCGCCCAATCAAGAACGATGAAGCCAGTCATGGTGGCGCGGCGGAAAATCAAATTGAAATAATTGCCCGGTCCTGTTGGCAAGCCGCCGGATTCATAACGGGAGATACCCCCGCAAATAACCACCCTTGCTCCAGTCGCGATATTGGCAAGCATATCGTCCAAAATCGTGCCGCCGACATTGTCGTAAATCACATCCACGCCGCGCGGGCAAAGCTCTCTGATCTGAGCCTTCACATCGCCCGCTTTGTAGTCGATCGCGGCGTCATAGCCGGCCTCTTTGACAAGCCATTCGCATTTTTCCGGGCCGCCTGCGATGCCCACTGCGCGGCAACCCGCGATCTTGGCAAGTTGCCCCACAACGCTGCCGGTCGCGCCCGCTGCGCCAGAAACCAGCACGGTGTCTCCAGCCACTGGCTTGCCGATTTTGAACAACCCGCAATAGGCGGTGAGGCCCGTAGTCCCGAGCACCGAAAGCACAGCGGTTGGCGACAATTCAGTTTCAACCTTGTTCAGCCCTTCGCCATCATTGACAAGATATTCAGTCCAACCGGTCGTGCCGAAAACGAAGTCTCCAACAGCGAATTTGCCGCCGTTGCTTTCAACCACTTCGCAAATACCGCTGCCGCGCATCACATCGCCAATGGCCATCGGCGCAACATAGTCAGCGATGTTCTCCATCCACCCTTTTTGTGCCGGATCGAACCCAAGGTAGCGAGTCGCCAGCACCATCTCACCCGCCGCCGGATCAGGCAGCTGTGTATCGACGAGTTTGAAATCATCCGGCGCGATACCGCGTCCGCGCGGGTGTCCGTTGAGAAGCCATTGGCGTGCAATCGTGGGCATCAAAAGTCTCCTGTTAGATCTCTCTAATGCGGGCACAGCCCAAGCATCACTACGGCCAAAAGTGTCAGTCGCGGCGCCCTCACGCTCTGGTATCTTCAAAACCGAGGAGAAAAGTGATGGGTGTTCAAACGCACAAGACGTTCTGCCGTTTCTGCCATGCCAATTGCGCCATGGAAGTCGATGTTGAAGACGGCAAAGTGCTGGAAGTTCGCGGCGATCCGGATGATCCCGCGTTTGGCGGCTACACCTGCGTCAAGGGGCGCGAATTGCCCGATTCGCACAATGCGGCGCACCGCCTTCACCACAGCCAGGTCCGCGACGATAAAGGCGCGCTTCAAGACACGGCCATGCCGCAGGCCCTGCGTCACGTGGCCGACAAAATCCGCCGTGTGATTGACGAACATGGACCCAATTCAGTCGCGGTCTTCATGGGATCAGGCGGTTATCAGAACAGTTCCGCCATGGCCGCTTCGCTCAGTTTTTCACAGGCAATCGGCACGCGCAATTTCTACACATCGGTGACGCTGGACCAGCCCGCGAAGGTTTTTACAACCGCGCGTTATGGCAAATGGATGGGCGGCATGAACACGTTTTCGGAAAGCGATGTTTCGCTTCTGATCGGAAACAACCCAATTGTCTCGCACTACTCGCCGCCGGGCGGGGTGCCGCCATTCAGTCCGTCGCGCCGCATTCGCGATGCCAAAGAGCGCGGAATGAAAGTAATCGTCGCCGACCCGCGTGAAAGCGATGTTGCACGGCTTGCGGATATCTATCTGCCAGTGAAGCCGGGCCAAGACCCCGCTCTGCTCGCCGGAATGCTGAATGTGATCATCGAAGAAGAGCTTTATGATCGCAACTTCGTGGCCGCACACGTCGATGGGTTTGATGAACTTGCAGCCTCGGTGAAGCCTTTCACTCCCGACGTGGCAGCAGAACGCGCGGGCGTCGACGCCGATCAATTGATCGCAGCGGCTCGTATGTTCGCAGGCGGCTCAAAAGGGTGTGCGGTGACTGGAACAGGGCCAGAAATGGCGGGCAATGGTACGCTGACCGAATATCTTGTTACGTGCCTCAACACGGTGTGTGCGCGCTTTAAACAAGAAGGCGAAAAAGCCGCGATTCCGGGCGTCTTCACCAATATCAACGGGCCTCGCCGTGCGCAGGTTGGTCCAGACATGCCTATGTTTGGCGCAGACGGCATGGCGAAATCGCGCTTCCGCGGACTGGGACAGCTTGGCTTTGAAATGCCTTGCAACGTTTTGGCCGACGAAATCCTTACCCCCGGTGATGATCAGGTGCGCGTGCTGATCTCGGTTGGCGGCAACCCGGTTGTCGGCTTCCCGGATCAGGCCAAAATGGTCCGCGCGCTCGATCATCTAGAGATGTTCGTGCAAATCGATCCATGGATGAGCGCAAGCGCAAAGCGCGCAGATGTCATACTCGCGCCGTCCCAGTGCCTCGAACGTGAAGACATCACCAATCTGTCGGAATGGTGGCACGAAGAGGCCTATGCCCGGTACGTCGAAGCGGTGGCGACCCCTCCCGGCGATGTGATCGATGAATATGCGATGTTCTGGACATTGGCGCATCATTTGGATGTCACGATGGAATTGGCTGGCGGTGCATTGCCTATGGACGAATTGCCAACCAAGGAGACATTCTTGGACCTGATGACGGCAGGCTGCATCGTTCCGCCAAGCCAAGTCCGCAAAGACGCGGCAAAGGCAGGCGGCGCAGCGGTGATCTATGCCGACAAGCACCCTGAGGTTGGCCCGGTTGAAGAGGAAGAGTTCAACCGCTTCGACCTAGCCGCTGGCGATATGCCGGGCGAAATGCTGCGTTATGCCGATGACCCCGCCGCCCGCGCCGGGTTCGAGTTTAAGCTTATCAGCCGCCGTTCAAAAACGCGCTTCAATTCCATTGGGCATCCGCTCAAGAAATTGCAGGACAAGACCACAACCAACCCCGCCTATATCCATCCCGATGACATCGCTCATCTCGGCCTCGAGGATGGCGGGATTGTTGAAATCACCTCGCCGCACGCGACAATCCACGGCGTGGTCAAAGCCAGTGACAAAGTGCGCCGGGGCCTGGTTTCAATGGCGCATGCATACGGCGATGCTGATGCCTCCAAAGAAGACGTGCGGGAGCGCGGATCATCGACCAACCGCCTGACGAGCGAAGTGGTCGATTTCGATCCAATCACCGGACAAAGCCTCCAAAGCGCTATTCCTGTGAAGCTTGTGCCTGCGTAATCAAGCCCGCCTAAAAACGCCCATTTTTTAAGGATCTTTCATGCCGCAAAACCGCCGCTTCCTGCTCCAACGCCGACCTGATGGCGAACCTGTCCGCGAAGATTTTGAGCTGATCACAGAGCCGACCCCGGAGCTTGCCGATGGGCAATTCTTGATCCGCAACCACTACGCATCGCTTGATCCGGCTATGCGCGGATGGATGGATGCAGGCGGGAATTATATGCCGCCCGTTCCGCTGGGCGCATCGATGCGAGCGAGCACAATCGGCGTGGTGGAAGAAAGCCGCGCGGATGGTTTCGAACCGGGCCAATGGGTCATGGGGCTAAATGCGCTGGAGGATTACTCGATCAGCGAAGTGGGCGGATTTACCCAGCCTATCGACCCCAGCATGGTCCCCGAAATAACCAATTACCTGTCGATCTTTGGCGCGGTGGGCATGACCGCCTATTTCGGTTTTCTTGAAGTGTGCGAGCCCAAAGAGGGCGACACTGTGCTCGTTTCCGGAGCGGCGGGCGCGGTTGGATCGCTGGTGGGGCAGCTCGCCAAATTGCACGGCTGCCGCGCGGTCGGAATCGCGGGCGGGCCGGAAAAATGCGCCCGGCTAATCGGGAAATACGGGTTTGATGCGGCCATCGATTATCGCGGCAAAGACGAGGCTGCTCTGACCGCCGCTATTGCAGAAGCCGCACCAGACGGCGTCGATGTCATCTTTGAAAATGTCGGCGGGCCAATCCTCGATGCGGGTCTGATGAACCTGAACCTTCACGCCCGCGTCGGGCTGTGCGGCTTGATCAGCGAATACAACACCGAACCGCGCGGTGCGCGAAACATCTGGCAATTGATCGTCAAGCGAGCGTCCATTCGCGGGCTTCTCGTGGCCGATTACGTCGAACGGTTTGGCGAAGGTGCGGCAAAGATGGGCGAGTGGGCCGCGGCAGGCAAACTCACCGTTGATGAACATGTCGATGAAGGGCTCGAAAGCGCCTTTGACAGTTTCATGCGCCTGTTCGCCGGGACCAATGATGGCAAGATGATCCTCAAGATCGCATGACATCCCAAGGGCCAAAACGCTCGCTGCTCGTCCTGTCTTGGGGGCACCCTTACGAAGAAGCGCCTTTCGATGAGCTCATCCACAATGTGGGCGATTGGGATGTAACCCATCTGCTCCATCCTGAAGCAGAGGACGCCGTAGCCAGCGGCGCAGCGCGCGATGTCGATGCGCTGCTCTTTTACGATATGGGCGGTTATACCTTTGCAGATGATTGGGTGACATCGCGCCCGCCTTCGCCGGAATTTCGCCGCGCTATTGTAGAACGTTTCGAAAGCGGGCGCGGCGCGGTTGCGATGCACCATGCGCTTGCCGGGTGGGCGGATTGGCCCGAATGGCACGAGATGCTGGGCGGACGGTTCCTCTATACCCCGGGCGAAGTGCGCGGTCGCAAAGTCCTCGACTCCGGCTATCGTCATGATGTCAATTACAACGCAAAGCTGGTGGCGGACCACCCAGTCACAGCGGGGCTTCCATCAGAATTTACGGTGCGCGATGAGCTGTACCTGGCGGAAATTTTTGAGGAAGATGTCGAGCCTCTGGTGCGCTCGGACTATGCCTTCACCCGCGACAATTTCTATTCCGCCGCCCTCGGTATTTCCGGCACGCTCTATTCCAATGAAGGGTGGGACCATCCACCGGGCAGCAATCTGGTCGCGTGGCACAAACAGGTGGGGAATACGCCGCTGGTCTATTTACAGTTCGGGGATGCACCGCAAACTTATGCCAACCCGCATGTGCGCCAAATGATCGCACAGGCACTCACATTCACGGCCGGAGAGAACCCATGACGCCTATCGAAACCATCACCGCCTTCATTGCCGCTTGGGACGAGTATGATCTTGAAAAAGTCTACTCTTTCATGGCGGAGGATGTTGAATGGACCGACATCCCGCTTTCAACCGTCAATGGCATCGGCGAAGTGCGCGCAAAGATGGACGGGTTTCCCGGGGTCGAAGCTTGCGGGTTCGAGATGCACCACATCGCCGCCAGCGGGAATGTCGTTCTGACCGAACGCACAGATTGGTTCGAAATGAAAGGCAGGCGCCGCACCATTCGCGTGATGGGCACGTTTGAACTGAACGATGAGGGCAAGATCGCCAAATGGCGCGACTATTTCGACAGCGGTGAATTCATGCGCGAGTTTGGCGATTTGGCCGAGGGCTGACACTCACTCTCAAATCTATGGCCCTAACACATTCGTGCATCGCTTACCGGCCGTCCAATTGGCTAGGAATTGAATCAACAATTCCGCCGGATGGGAGCCGCAGCCATGAACAAACCCGAAGCCATCAAAGACACCAGCGTCTTTGCGCCCGAAACGCTGCTCGATCCGTTTGATTACTATCGTGCGATTCACGATGCCGGTATCGACATCGAATTCCTGCCAGAGATGAACACCTACGTCGTTTACAGTTACGATCTGTGCAACGAGGCAAACGGCAAGCCGGAGGTTTTCTCAAACGATTTCACAGTCCTAATGGGCGCAGAAGACGAAGAGATTCAAGAAATCCTCAAAGATGGCTGGGACAACCCGCCAACATTGCTGACAGCCGATGCGCCGGTGCACACTCGCAACCGCAAACTCGTCAACCTCGCCTTTTCTGCCCCGCGCGTGAACGCGATCGAAGCCGACATGCGGACAAAATCGATCGAGTTGATCAAAAAAATGGCCGGCAACGGCTCAAGCGAATTCGTTGAAGACTTCGCGATTCCTTTGCCCGTCGCGATGATCGCGCAGCAAATTGGCCTCGATAATGATCCCGCTCAGGTAAAAGCATGGTCCGACGCGGCGGTTGATCGGTTTAGCCAAATGGTCAGCCGCGAACGGCAGCTGGAATGCGCCCGCGCCTTTGTCGAATACCAAAAATACATGAAGTCCAAGATCGAAGACCGCCGCGCAAATGGCGGCGATGATCTCCTTACCGATTTGGTTGAGGCACGGGTGGAGGGCGAAACCCCGCTGACCGATGAAGAGATCATGTCAATTATGCAGCAATTCATGGTGGCCGGTAACGAGACGACCACGTCGACTTTGGCAGGCGGTCTGCTTCAACTGATCCGCAATCCTGACCAAATGACGAAAGCCAAAGCCGCAGCCGGAGGCCGCGATCCAAAAGTGATCGGAAATCTGGTTGAAGAAAGTCTGCGTTATGAAACACCAACCGCTGGAATGTGGCGGATTGTAAAAGAGGACACCGAACTCGGCGGCACAAAAATCCCCGCAGGGTCGGTGGTTCAGCTGCGCTATGCGGCGGCCAATCGCGACCCCAGAAAATTCGAAAACCCTGACAAATTCGACATAGAGCGCAAGAACGCCCGGGCCCATCAAGCCTTTGGCAAAGGTCCGCACATGTGCGTCGGCAATATGCTCAGCCGTAAAGAAATGCTGGTCGCGTTCGATGAATTGCTGGAGCGGCTTGACGATTTTGCCATTGCTGATGAGGGCGGGATCAAGGTCCTTCCCAACATTTTGCTGCGCGGCGTAATCCGGCTGCCAATCACTTTCTCTGAAGCGGCTTAAGAGAGGGTAAGCGATGAATTTCGACCTGACCGAAGAGCAGGAAATGTTCCGCAGCTCTGTTGAACGGTTCGCGGCGCCGATCGATGTGGAGGCTCGCCGCAAGTTGCGTCTGTCGCCCACCGGATATGACCGGGAGCGCTGGACCGCTCTCGCCGATCTGGGCCTGATTACACTCGCTGCGCCAGAGGACGCTGGGGGAATGGGCGGTTCCGTGCTCGACCTTGCATTGGTGGCGGAGGCCATTGGCAAAGCGAATTCTCCTGACCCCCTGCTGGAGCACGGCGTATTGCCTGTGATTCTTCTGACCACGGGTGGCCAAGATGGGATATTAGAAGACGTGTTGAGCGGCGCGCAGGTCTTGAGCTTCGCCTGGGCGGAGCGGGCCGCGCGCTACAATTTGAACGCATCAAATATGAAAGCAGAAAGCACAGCTGATGGCTTTTCCCTCTCAGGGGAGAAGACATTCGTAATGGGGGCGCTGCTCTCCGATCTGTTCGTAGTCACCGCCGATTTTGATGGCGAAACCAGCTGCTTTTTGGTCCCTAAGGGCGCCGATGGCGTTGAAGTTCGCGCCTACCGATTGGCCGATGGCAGCATCGCGGGCGAATTGAAACTGACCCGTGTGCGTGTTGGCGCCGCGGCAAAATTGAACATCAGCCCGGCGCGCTTGGCAGACATTGTCGCGGAGGCGCGATTGCTGGCGGCTGCGGAAATGCTCGGACTAGGCCAAAGGCTGCTCGATGACACGGTAACCTATGTGAAAGAACGCGAGCAATTCGGCGTTGCAATCGGTTCTTTTCAAGCGCTGCAACACCGTTTGGTCGAGGCCTACGCCAAAATCGAACAGTGCCGCTCTATGCTGTACCGCGCTGCGTTAACCGATGCCTCCTACACCGAGGAACGGCACCGCGCAGCAGCAGGGGCCAAAGCTTTCATCGGCGAGAATGTCGATGCGGTCGCGCGTGAAGCGGTGCAGATGCACGGCGGCATGGGCATCACGGATGAATTGGCCATTGGTCACGCGATGAAGCGAGTGATGGTTCTTGCCAAGTTGTTCGGCGACGCCAGCAGCGCGCTTTCCGAATACGCGGCTGCGGCCTGAAGGAGACGATAATGGCACAGAAAATCGATCCAGACCTATGGAGTGATGATGCCAAACCGCATTTGATGGGCGGCAAATTGCCGTCAGGCGAGGTGGTCTTCCCCATGCCACAAGGCGACGCCGCCCGCGATGTTGAGCCATACAAACTGTCTCGTCAGGGGACGCTTTGGTCGTGGACCACACAGGGGTTTTTGCCAAAGGAACCGTATGAGGGCCCTGGTTCGGGGCCTGGCGAAGGGCCGCCTGATTTCCAACCCTTCCTGCTCGGCTATGTCGAATTGCCCGGTGAGGTGATTGTAGAAAGCCGCATCGTCGATGCGAAGCTTGAAGATCTGAAACTCAATATGCCGATGGAGTTCTGCATCGTGCCCTTCAACGGCACGCACGACACGTTTGCATTTCGGCCAATGGCCGCATCACAGGAGCAAGCCGCATGACCGAGAATGTCTATATTGTCGGTGCCGGCATCCACCCATTTGGCCGTACAGAAAACCGCACCGGGCGCGAACAAGGCGTGTTTGCCGTGCGTCAGGCGCTGGCCGACGCTGGTCTTGATTGGACCGATATGGAATGCGCCTATGGCGGATCGGCAGCGGCAGGAAACGCCGATATTATGGTCAACGAATTGGGGCTCACCTCGCTGCCGTTCACCAATGTCGCCAATGGCTGCGCAACGGGCGGCAGTGCGCTGGTCGCTGCACAGCAGGCGATTGCGAGCGGGATGTACGACCTCGCCCTTGCTGTGGGTTTCGACAAGCATCCGCGCGGCGCCTTTAACGCCAAGCCATCGGATTACGGCCTCCCGGAATGGTACGGTCAAACCGGTATGATGCTGACAACGCAGTTCTTCGCGCTCAAAATTCAACGCTATATGCAGCTTTACGGGATCAGCCGGGAAACATTGGGCCGGGTCGCCGAAAAGGCCTTTCGCAACGGCACCGTGACCCCGCATGCATGGCGGCGCAGCGAGATTGATCTGGAAACGATCATGAACGCGCCAATGATCAACGATCCGCTGACCAAATTTATGTTCTGCGCGCCCGCAGAAGGCGGTGTCGCGCTCATTCTTGCGAGCGAAAAGAAGGCGCGCGAGTTGGGCGCGCTTAACAATAATGGCGCCGCGAAAATCGCCAACATTGCCGTTCGGACACGCCCACCTGACAGCTTTGAGGTGTTTCAGGCCGGGGTCAGCGTGAACGAAGGCGGCAAGCCAACTGTGCTCGCATCAAAGGCAGCATTTGAGGGCGCGGGCATCGGCCCAGAAGATATTGATGTCGCGCAATTGCAGGATACGGAATCGGGTGCAGAAATCATGCACATGGCCGAAAACGGCTTTTGCCAAGACGGCGATCAAGAAGAATGGCTGGCCAATGGCTGGTCCGAACGCGGCGGCAAATTGCCGATTAACACAGATGGGGGCTGCCTTGCTTGCGGGGAACCCATCGGCGCCTCTGGCCTAAGGCAGGTTTACGAAAACGTCGAACAATTGCGCGGCCGGGCAGGCGAACGGCAAGTCGCTGGCCGCGATGGCAATGGGCCAAAGACCGGATACAGCCACGTTTACGGCGCGCCGGGACTTTCAGCTGTGGCAATTTTGGAGCGCTAAATGGGCAAGATGGATAATAAGGTTGCGCTCGTCACCGGCGGCGCAGAGGGGATCGGGGCCGCTGTATCCCGCATGATCGTAGCCGAAGGCGGCCAAGTGATGCTTTGCGATCTGCAGATCGATAAGGCACGCGCGCTGGCCGAAGAATTGGGCGAAAACGCCGACGCATTCGAATTGGATGTGCGCGATCTCGATCAATGGCACACCGCAGTAAAGGCGGTGCAGGAGCGTTTTGGGAAGCTCACTGTCCTTTGCAACATCGCCGGCATTTCAGAACCCGGCAATGTCGTCGATGTCGATCTGGACAGCTGGCGGCGGACCATCGACATCAACCTCGAAGGGCCGTTCTACGGATGCCGCGCCGCGATCCCGGCGATGGAGGCAAGCGGCGAACCAAGCGCCATTGTCAATATCGGATCCATGATCGCAATGCGCGCCGCGGCATTCGTGGCCGCGTACAGCGCTTCAAAAGCCGGGCTGCTTGGCCTTACGCGTTCTATCGCATTGGATTGTGCGGAACGCGGCGTGCCGATCCGCGCCAACATGGTGCATCCCGGTGCAATCCGGACACCAATGTACGACCGCTACAAATATTCAGGAGCGGACACGCCGGAAAACATCGAGACCAACTTTGCCGCAACCCATCCGATGAACCGCATCGGAGAGCCTGAGGAAGTCGCAAAGGCCGTCGTCTTCCTCGCCAGCGACGAGGCCAGCTTTACCACCGGCTGTGACTTCACCGTCGATGGCGGCGGGTCGATTAGGAGTTAATTATGGCGCAAGAACCAACAAGCCGACCAGCAACGCGGATCGACGCGCATTTCATCGCCGCGGGCAAATATCACGACATCGATTACCCCCGCCTAGAGATACTCAAATTGCTTGCAGAACATCCGCATATTCGCACCACGGTGGCGGCGGATTATTCGGGGCTTGAGCGTCTGGACCGATGCCGTTTTCTGATCACTTACACGTGTGATTTGATGCCCACGCCGGAACAGGCAAAGCAGCTGCGCGCGTGGGTCGAAGGCGGCGGAAAATGGCTCGCGCTGCACGGCACAAACTCGATCCTAGTGTTCACCGAAGATGGGCTGGTCGACACACCAGAAAATCGCCCCGATGTCTTTGATATGCTCGGCACCCAGTTCAAGGCACATCCGCCCATCGGCCAATTCGAGGTTGAAGTGGTCAATAAGGACCACGAATTGACGCGCGGGATTGAGGATTTTGAAATCGTCGACGAATTGTATTTGTCGAAAACAACCGCCGATATCGACACGTTGATGCAAACCACATTCGAAGGCGAAGCGACCGGCTTTGTCGAGGAGAAGTGGGAGAAGGCCGCCGTACCGATTCTCTACACACGCGACATGGGCAAAGGCCAAATCGTCTACAACACCTTGGGCCATTGCCGCGGGCATTACGACCTTCCCGGAATGCAGGATTTTTACCCGCATAAAGAGATGTGCGCGTGGAATTACGATGTCTATTACGACATGCTCCGCCGGTCGATTGACTGGGCCAAAAGAGATGAAGCGTAAGAGGGAGAATACATCATGGACATGACATTCTCACCCGAAGACATCGCGTTTCGAGATGAGGTTCGCGAATTTTTGGCCACCAAATTGCCAGACCGCCTGCGTGACGGTGCGAGGCGCACACCCGGTGTTTTTGTCGAACCCGACATTGGGATGGAATGGCACCGCATCCTGAATGACAAAGGGTGGGTGGCGCCGCATTGGCCAAAGGAAGATGGCGGAACGGGCTGGACCCCCACGCAAAAATTTCTGTTTGAAAAAGAGTGCGCACTCGCGGGTGCACCCTCGCTGGCGATCCTCGGCCTGCGCCTAGTCGGCCCTGTTATCTGCGCGTTCGGCACTCCTGAACAAAAAGCACGGTTCCTGCCCAAGATTCTCTCAGGCGAAGATTACTGGTGCCAGGGGTATTCCGAGCCCGGCAGCGGGTCGGATCTTGCTTCGCTTAAGACATCGGCGCGGCTTGAAGACGGTGAATACACCGTCAATGGCTCCAAAATCTGGACCACCCACGCCCATCATGCCGATTGGATTTTCGCGCTGGTGCGCACCGATACAACCGTAAAAAAACAGGCTGGGATCACATTCCTTTTGTTAGAAATGGATCAACCGGGCATTGAAGTAACCCCGATCCATTCCATGTCCGGCGACCACGAAGTGAACGCGGTGTTCTTCTCTGACGCCAAGACGTCGGTTGAAAACCGCATCGGGGAAGAAGGGCAAGGCTGGGCAATTGCGAAATTCCTGCTCGAAAATGAGCGGGGCGGATCGTGCTATGCGCCGCGCCTCCTGCAAAGCATCGATAAGTTAGAGGCGATTGCAAGAGAGCAACCTTCGGGCGTGAATGGCGCAATGCTTCATGACGCGCGTTTCCGCGATCGGCTCGCACGGGCGCGGCTCGAAGCAGAAGCGCTCGAATTTACTGAGCTGCGCATTCTCGCCGAACTGGCCAAAGGCCGCTCTCCGGGACCTCAAACGTCTTTGGTGAAACTGCTCGGGTCAAACATTGGGCAAGAGATCGACACTTTGAGGCTCGAATTGCTGGGTCCTGACGCATTGCAATTGCCGCTCGAACGCCCGCTTTATGGCAATGAAGCGCCAGAGCCAGTGGGCAGCGAAATGGCCCAGACCGCAATGGGCCGCTACCTCAACAACCGCGCCGCGACGATCTTTGGCGGATCGGATGAAGTGCAAAAAAACATCATCGCAAAGACCGTGCTGGGCCTCTGATCCGGCCAAACCTTCCCCCTCTTAAGAAAGATACACAATATGGACGTTTCAAAACTGATGTTCCGCGAAGGCCTTATGACGGACGAGCGAATTCTCGTCACAGGCGGCGGGACCGGTTTGGGCCGCGAAATGGCCGAAGGGTTCCTGAAACTGGGGGCGACCGTCTATATTTGCGGGCGCCGTCAGAACAAGCTTGATGAGACGGCGGCGGAATTGATGGCAGCTCACGGGGGCAAAGTTGTCGCCCACGCCTGTGATATTCGCGACGCGGACGCGATCCATGACATGGTCGACAGCATTTGGGCCGATGGCGGCGCGTTAACCGGTGTCGTCAACAACGCCGCGGGCAATTTCATCAGCCGCACCGAAGACCTCTCCGTCAATGGCTTTAACGCCATCGCCGACATCGTGATGCGCGGCACATTCTACGTGACATTGGATATTGGCAAACGCCTTATCGCAGAGGACAAAAAGGCCAGCTTCCTCTCCATCCTGACGACATGGGTGTGGTCGGGCAGCGCATTTGTAGTGCCCTCGGCGATGTCCAAAACTGCGATCAACGCCATGACGCAAAGCCTTGCTACGGAATGGGGCCGCTATGGCCTGCGCTTCAACGCAATTGCGCCGGGCCTCTTCCCAACCAAGGGTATGAGCTCGCGCTTGAACCCTGGCAGCGGCGGCGACAATTCCAAGAATGACCTCAACCCTATGGGCCGCGCCGGCGAAATGCACGAATTGGCCAATCTCGCTGTGTTCTTGATGGGCCAAGGCGCCGAATATGTGAACGGCCAAACAATCGCGATCGACGGCGCCGGGTATCAGGCCAACGGCGGCACGTTCTACCCTCAGCTGCAGGGATTGGGCGATGCCGAATGGGACATGATGCGCCAGATGATCAAAGGCACCAACGACAAGGACAAAGCTGACCGCGCGACAGGGTAGGTTCTACCCCGCCGCCGCGTTCGCGATTCTTTGGGCCGTTTTATAATCAGGCTTACCATTGTTGAGCCGCAGCGATTCTGTGGTCATCACATACAGACGCGGTATTTTGTACCCGGCTAGACCGGCGCGCGCTTGCGCGTCGAGCACGTCTGCAAGGTCAGGCGAAGCGGTACCTTCTGGCTCCACCACGGCGACGACTTTTCGGCCAAATCTCGGGTCTGGCAGGCTAACGACGCGCACGTCGTGGACTGCGGGTTGCTCTTGCAAAACCGCCTCAACCTCTTCGGGAAAGACTTTTTCACCTCCCGTATTGATGCACATATTGTCGCGCCCGATAAATTCCATGCTGCCATCGGGTGCCCAGCGGGCGCGGTCCCCGGTCATCAACCAGCGTTTGCCATCAACCTCTGGGAAAGTGGCCGCGTTCTTTTCGTCTTCGCCCAAATAGCCAAGCGGCAGAGGGCCAGTGCGCGCGACAATGCCAACGCCGTCGCTGCCTTTGGGAATCTCAACCATGTTCTCATCGAACAGTTTCGTTTCGCGGCCTGGCAATGCTGAGAATTTCCCTCCGCCAGTGGAACCCTGCGCCGTCGTAATGACAATGGCCGTGCCCGAACTTTCCGATGATCCCAGTGCGTCAACAATCGCCATCTGAGGATTGTGCGCGATTAGGCGCTTTTTGAGGTGTTCGGAAAACACAGCGCCAGAGCTGATAATGCTGCGCAAGCTGGCAATGGACCGATTGCCTTGGCCGCGCGCATCCAATCTATCCGCCAATGGCAAGGCGAACGCATCGCCAACGATGAAAACGCCGCGTGCTGAAAGGCGCTCAATTTCATCAAGCGCGGTGTCGGCGTCGAATTTGTCAGCTGGAAGCAGCGCCAGGGTGCCGCCCTTCAGCAAATGGATAACGCCGGTAAACTGGCCTGCACCATGCATCAGTGGGCTGAGCAGCAGCATGGGCGATGCGCTGGCTGGGTGATCTGGGCCGATCTTGGCGGCCTCTGCGACCTGCGCCTGCAGAGAGGTTGCCACAAACGGCGGCTCTCCAAATCCGCGCTGCCACACCGAAATGCTAAACGCCTGCCAAGCCTGCTCCATCGGCCACATTACAGCCTTTGGCATGCCCGTCGTCCCGCCCGTCGCAGTCAGGAACAATGCCTGGGGATCCGCATACACTTGGAAATCGCTGGGCAGCGGATTTGCACATAAGGCGGTCCATTCGTCGCCATCAACATCAATGACTTCGGCCCCATGCGGCATCGCCTGCGCCCCGCTTTGAGCAAAGTCGTTTTGCGTAAACAGCGCCTTCAGATCAAATCGAGCAAAGATGTCGGCCAATTCGCGCGATTTGTAGTGATAATTGACGTTGACCGGGACCACTCCGGCTTTGATGCAGCCAAAATAGGCGAGGATATAATCAGGATTGTTGCGCAGCATCTGGCCTGCAATATCGCCGGGTCTTAACCCACGCTCAGCCAGGCCCACCGCAATTGCATCGCTTTGCGCGTCCAATTCCGCCCATGTGACCACCCGGTCACCGTGGATCAATGCTGGCCGATTAGGTTCAACATTCTGCGCAATCGCTTTCAAGGCCACACCGAAATTCTCGCCGCCCCAAATTTTGGGATTTGGCGTTTCTTGAGCATCTGGCCCGTCTTGCCTCATCATGGTCATATTCTCCGTTAGGGTGCGGCTGGAACTACCGAGCGTTTGCGCCAACTTCCCCTGCGTAAAGTGTGAGGAGAATCACGCAAGATAAGGTATAGTTACGTTAGGGAAGCATCATGAGAGGAGTGAGCTAGCAATGGCCAGCAACGTCGTCGAACTTCGCACGCCAAAAGGCACTGAAAACCTTGAGCAATTGCTCGATCAGGTGACGATCACATGTCCCGAAGACATCCATGATGCCGCAGAAAACCTTGCGCGAATCGCTCAGGAACGCGGGATGCAGGTCGCCGTTTGTGACGATATCTCCTCAAAAGAGCCGATGGTTGATGCCGACGGCACGATTTTGAACGCTGATATTTTTCGCTGGCTCGACGATGGTGCCCGCTGGTGGGAAGATCATCGCCTTGCACTGCATTCGCCGCTGCCGCGCGCATGCCGGTATGAGAGCGAGCCGTTTTGGGTGAATGGCGAAGGCTTTAACCTCAAATGGCCCAATTCCTATCTCGACGAATTGGATTTGGCTGACTTTGAAAAGCGCTCACTCTGCAAGGCCGCGATTGTCATTCCAGTGCATTTGCCGTTCGGGCAGATTTCGGCGAGCAGCTTCATCAGTATGGACCGCGAGAAAGAAGACCTTGCGGAAGAATTCTCGCTCTATTCGATGCTTTTTGCGCAGCTTATCCGGCGCTTTGTCGCCGGCTATGTTCAGGCCCTCCGCACAAAACGGCGGATTCCATCCGATTGCGTGCTGTCAAAACGTGAAGTGGAGTGCTTGCGCTGGGCCGCGATTGGGAAAACGGACAAGGAAATCAGTATGATCCTTGAACGCAGCCACGCCACGATCCGCTATCATATCCACCGTGCTGGTGAGAAATTGGACAGCGTGAACCGGGCGCAAACGATCTTTAAAGCAGGCCAGCTGGGCTACCTCGGCGCGAACAGCTGATTTCAGCCGAGGGTTCGGAGCGGTTCGCTGCCGTCCCAGCCCTCGCCTGCCTGTTTGATCATTGCGAACAGTTCTGGGCCGCCTTCGCCTTGCTGAAGAATCTCAACCAGTGAGCCGGGCCCGCCTTGATCGGTGCCGGGTGCGGGGTCGACATAGATCACCCTGCTATCACCCAGAGATCCTTCGATCACGATTTCGGCGCCCTGCTCGCCGCATACGCGGTACGCCCGGTCGATATCATCCACCAGAATACAGACGTGGTGCAAACCTTTGACCGCGCCATATTCGCCAGAATAGATCGACGGGTGATTGTCGCGCGGGCGAATCAATTCAATTTGCAAATCTCCCCAATAGGCAAGCGCCAGATCGAACACCGCGTCGGTTGGAGCGCCTTTGTATTTCATTCCATCGAGATTGATGCCCTCCATCAAAAAGAATGGGCCCACCCCCATCACTTGCGTCCAATGTTTGACAGCGGCGTCGAAATCATCGGGCACAAAAGCCAGTTGCATCACCTCGCCCAGTTCCGAAATGCCAGTTTTGCGCGCCATATGCCCTCTCCAATCCGATAGTGTGATCGAGGGGCAAACTTGTGTGATATTCATCTTCACGAACACTACGCAAATTGCGAGGATGGGATAAGAGGCAGCCAATGAACGAGATCAAAGATGTAGCCCGCGAAGATCGGTGCCCTGGCATTAGCTACACCGACATGCTGAACGGCGACACACGCACGCCGCCTGATTACCTGTTCGAAGAAACCAATATTGATATGGGCGACGAACCGCTTTCGGTTGCGCCCTACATCAGCGAAGAGTTCGCTCAGGCTGAGCGCGAGAAGCTTTGGCCCAATGTCTGGTTGTTTGCCGCCCGCGAAGATGAAATGCCAGACGCCGGCGATACGGTTGTGTTTGAGATCGCAGGAAAGAGCTTCCTGCTGATTCGCCAAAAGGACGGCAGCGTTCGCGGTTTCTACAACGCATGCCTGCATCGCGGCCGCAAGTTGCGAACCGAATGCGGTCCATCAATTCAACTACGGTGCCCGTTCCATGGGTTCACATGGCGCAATGATGGCAGCTTGAAAGAAATCCCATCTGAATGGGATTTCAAGCATCTCCAAGACAAAGACATGAGCCTGCCAGAGGCGCGGATTGAACTTTGGCAGGGTTTTGTGATGCTGACGGAAAACCACGACTTGCCCGATTTCAAATCGTGGCTTGGTCCGGCGGCTTCGCATTATGAGCGGTATGATTTTGAAAACCGTTACACCGGCATGTGGATACAAAAACGCATCCCGGCCAACTGGAAGGCGACCGCTGAAGCCTTCATGGAAGCATGGCACTCAATCGTAACGCACCCGCAATTGCTGCCTTTCTTGGGCGATGCGAACACGCGATATGATCTGATCGGCGATCACTTTAATCGGGCGATCACTCCGTCTGGAGTCCTAAGCCCGCATATGAAGGGCAAGGATTCGTCCTACGTCCTCGAGAAAATGAACGAGTTTTCGGGTGGGGCCGATGCTGACACCAATCGCCGCTTTGCCGCGGGAGATGGTGAACAGGATTATGACGCGGCTGATCCTTTGGGGGCGCGCAAAGTGCTGGCCGAGGCTGGGCGTCAAGGTTTTGCTGAGGCGTATGGTTACGACTATTCAGAAGCATCAGACAGCGAAATTCTCGACAATTTCACCTACAATATCTTCCCAAACTTTGCGCCATGGATCGGGTATCTGCCGACGCTGGTCTACCGCTGGCTGCCCGATGAGACCCCCGATTCCTGCATCATGGAAATCCGCCTGCTGTTCCCAACCCCGAAAGGCGAGGAGCGCCCGCGCGCGGTCGATATGACCTTCATCCCTGATGATGAACCCTTCGCTTGGGCCGCGGATATTATGGGTCCGCAACTTGCCAATGTCTTTGATCAGGACATGTCCAATCTGCCTCATGTGCAGACGGGTATGAAGTCTATGAAAGAAGGGATGATGGAACTGGGCTCGTATCAAGACAGCCGCGTCCGCCATTTCCAGACCACTTTAAAGAAATATATCGACGGGGAACTGCCAGCGGCTAAGTAGACCGGATGAGTATTTCGGCTGACCTTTCAGGGCGCACGGCGCTGATCACTGGCGCTTCATCGGGCCTTGGTTCGCGCTTTGGGCGCATTCTTTCGGATAGTGGCGCACAGGTTGCGCTGGGTGCGCGGCGTAAGGATCGCTTGGAAGCTTTGGCCCGTGATATCGGCGACAAAGCTGCGGCAATCACGATGGATGTCGCGCGCGAGGCCGATATTATCGCTGGGTTTGACGCAGCCGAAGCGGCCTTCGGTCCGGTTGATACGGTGATTGCCAATGCCGGCGTCGATGGCGCAGGCATGATGAATACGATCACTGAAGAAGAAATCGAGCACACGCTTGCTATCAATCTCAAAGGCGCGATCCTGACAGCCCGCGAAGGGGCGCGGCGGATGATGGCGCATGGCGTGACGAAAGGGCGGATCATCATGGTCGCCTCCATCACTGCGTTTGAGCCTTCGCCCGGCCTCGTCGCCTATTCAGCAAGCAAAGCAGGCGTGGTGCAGGCCGCGCGCAGCATGGCCCGCGAATGGGCGCGAGCAGGGATTTGCGTGAACACGATCTCACCGGGCTATATTCGCACTGAAATTAACGACGAATGGTTCGCCACCGACCTTGGCCAGAAACAAGTCTCGCGATTCCCCAAGAGGAGGCTGATGGGCCAAGAAGGGCTAGACGGCCCGGTCCTTTTCCTGTGCTCGGATGCGGCGGAGTTTGTAACTGGGGCCGATTTCGTTCTGGATGATGGGCAGACCCTTTAGGGCCAGGCGATCAAATCAGGCCTTCGAGGCCTTCCATCCAGTCTTTCGATTTCACCCAGTCAAGGTGAGCAGTTGGCTTCATGCCGAGCAGTTTCTGCGCATTCTTAGGGTCCACGATCAACGGTGATGTCGGCTGAGAATTGTAGAAAGCATAGAACTTCGCCATCCCATCATAGATGCTAAGGGGCTGCACCTCGCGCGATCCCGTGACCAGCTCGCTCATTCCCGCGGCAAATTCTTCTGGGGCTAGGCTCTTGAAACGCACTGGTCTGCCCAAGGCTTCTGTCAAATTCGCGGCGATTTCATCGCCCACCATCGCATCAGGCCCGCCGATCGGAACGTGCATTCCATCGGCTGCATCAGTTTGAAGCGCGCACACCATTGCTTGGGCCACATCCTCCAAACACACCCAGTTGATTTTGAGGTCGGGCTTTGCCGGATATGCGAATACGCCGTCGCGCATAATCAACGGGCGGGTCCAAATGCGGTATTGGTTGTCCATGAACACCGTGGGTTCGATGAAGACACATGGTATACCCGTCTCTTCCAGAGCCCGTTCAATATCGCGCCGCCCATCATGTGCAGACAGGTTTAGATCGTGATCCGCCACAAAACATGCGGTGTTAAAGACAATTTTCTTCAAACCTGCGCGCTTTGCCCCATCGGCAACTGCGCGGCCAAAGCTGGCAGCGCGGTCCCGGTCGAATTCAAACGGTAGATGAAAAGCGGCGGCGTCCTGCCCGGCGAAGGCATGTGCCATAGCATCCGCGTCTGTAATGTCGGCGTGCACCGTTGCCAGGTCAGGAAAGGGTGTTCCAACCAAAGCATCATCGCACCGCACTCCAGCGGTCACGTGAAAACCTTGCTCCAACAATTGGGTAACGAGCGGCTGCCCCTGATCGGCGGGAGCGCCCAGCACACAGATCTTTTCAATTGTCATCGGTTTAAGCCTTTGCAGCGACCTCCGCCGCGTCGAAATAATGGATGCGCAATTCAGTCATCAACCCGTCTTTGAACGCTCCGCATTCATTGACGGTTTGCGCAAAGGTTTCACCCGTTCGTTTTGAGGTCATGGTCAGGGTGAGCACGGTTACCGCATGGGTTTCCCCTCCGGTGATATCGTGGATGTCGACGTTTGCCTCTGCCCACGTTCCATACATCGCCGCCGCGCAGCGTTGCAGGGCATCTTTCCCGCGCCATTCGCCGCCAAACGGAAGGCATTCCGCCTCATACAGGACAAAGTCCGGATGGATCAGGCTTTCAACCTTATCCCAGTCACGCGCACCCGCAGCCGCATAGACGGCAGACTGCAATTCACGCGGCGTGCTCATCCGATCGTCCCAACGACATCACCAACCTTGTATTTGGTGCCCTCTTCGCCGGTGGGATGAATCACTCCAGCGGCTTGCGCTTCGATCTCGACCGTCGTCTTGTCCGTTTCGGCGGTGTAGATGATATCGCCCAAGGCGACCTCCTCTCCATCACCGAACATCCATTCGGACAGAGTGACTTCGGTCGCGCTCATACCGAGCTTAGGAATGCGAATTTCTTCAGCCATTTACGCTTTCCCAACCGACGCTTTGATCTGTGCGGCAATGTCGCTCTTTTGCGGGATCCACGCCTGTTCCAGATGGGTTGCAAAAGGCACAGCGGAGAAAGTTCCGCCGATCCGGCGCACCGGTGCTTTCAGTTTGTCCCAGCATTTTTCCTGAATGTTCGCCGCGATCTCCGCGCCAACACCAAAGGGCCGAACCGCTTCATGCAAAGTCAGCGCGCGCCCGGTCTTGTTCACCGATGCGAGCACCGTTTCCTCATCATATGGCGCGATCGTTCTCAGGTCGACGACCTCAACGCTGATGCCATCTTTCTCGAGTTCGCCAGCCACTTCGAGCGCGTCCAAAACAGTCCGGCCATAAGTGATAAGCGAAAGGTCCGAACCTTCTTTTGCGATGGCCGCTTTACCCAATGGCACCCGGTAACCTGGGCCAGGATCTTCGCTGGTGAGGCCGTAACACAGGATGTTTTCGATAAAGATGACGGGGTCATTGGCGTCGATCGCAGAGCGCATCAGCCCGCGGGCATCGGCAGCATTTGACGGTGTCACCACATGCATACCGGCGACGTGAGCGAACCACGCCTCCAGCATATCTGAGTGTTGCCCGCCAAAACCAACACCAACGCCGGTCGTAGTGCGGATGACAATCGGGCACGGCGTCTGACCGCCCGACATAAACCGCAATTTCGCGGCGTGATTGACGATCTGGTCCATACAAACGCCGACGAAATTCATCAGCATGATCTCTGCAATCGGACGCTGTCCGGCCAGAGCCGCGCCGACCGCAGCGCCGATGATTGCCGTTTCCGAAATCGGCGTCGCACGGATGCGGTTCTCGCCATATTTCTCCGTGAGGCCAGAGGTGATCTTAAACACCCCGCCGCCCTGCTTCGCAGCAACGTCTTCGCCCAAGCAGAATACGCCATCATCCTCTGCCATCGCTTCATCAATGGCGAGGTTGAGCGCCTGCGTCATGGTGATCTCGGCCATCAGTTCACCTCCTCCAGCACGTCTTTGTAGATTTCATCGGTATCCGGCAGAGGCGCATCGAGCGCGTGTTGAACGGCCTCGTCGATTTCCGCATCAATATCGGCGACGATCTTGTCCAATTCCTCTTCGGTGAATTGGCGCTCCAACATAACTTTGCGCAGTTTTGGCAGCGGGTCTTCCGCCGCCATTTCCGCGAGGTGCTCTTCTGGCATGTATGAAAAGTCCGAACCGAAAAAGTGCCCCATCATGCGGTAACACATGGCCTCGACCAGAACCGGCCCCTTGCCAGATCGAGCATGCGCGACCGCTTCTTCCATCGCTGGATAGACCGCGTTCACATCGTTGCCATCGACCTTCACGCTCTTCATTCCGTACCCTGCAGCGCGGCTGGAAATGTCAGGGCTGTCGGTGTGATCGGCATAGGCGGTGTGTTCGCCGTAACGGTTGTTTTGGCACAGGAAGACCACGGGTAGCTTATAAAGCTGCGCCATATTCATCGCCTCATGAAAGCCGCCAATATTGGCCGCTCCGTCGCCAAAGCTGACCAAAGTCACTTTGCCATCGCCGCTGTTCTGGCTCGCCATTGCTAGGCCGTTGGCGATTGGAATGCCGGACCCCACAACGCCGGTCGTCACCATAATGCCGGTGTCGGGATCGGTGATGTGCATTGTGCCGCCTTTGCCTTTGCAGGTGCCGGTCGCTTTGCCGAGGCATTCGCCCCACCATTTCTCAATCGGAATGCCCTTGGCGGTTTGTTCGCCTTGGCCGCGATAGGTGCACACGACGTAATCGTCATCGTCGAGCGCCGCCATCGCAGCGGCGGAGACAAGCTCTTGCCCGCGGACGCAGTAATACATCACCGCAACCTTGCCCTGCATAAGCAGCGCGCGGAATTTCTCGTCTGTGCGGTTCACCTTCATTGTGCGGGTGTAGATATCGAGCAGCTTGCTGCGCTCTATCTCTTTGGCGATTTCAGCCATGAGGTTGTGCCTTCCTAGTGAGGGTTGGATTAGAACTGGACGCGCTGAGTGAAGCCGCCATCGACCACGATGTTCGAACCGGTCATGTAAGGAACGGCTGGGCTGGCGGTAAAGACGATTGCATTGGCAACCTCTTGATCATTGCCAAACCGGCCCATCGGCATTTTCGCCAATGTTCCTTGGAACAGCTCAGGCATTGCCCCTTCGATCACCTCCCAATTGCCGCCGGGATAATAGATCGCGCCGGGTGAGACGCAGTTTACCCGGATGCCTTGCGGTGCGAGCGCTTGGCTCAATTGCGAACCGTAAGTGATTAGCGCGGCTTTCATCGCGTTGAAGGCTTGCGGTGCGATAAAGGTTTCGAGCGCCGCGGTGGAGCTCATGAATAGGATCGAGCCGCAGTCCGAATTCGCAAGGTGCGGGGTCAGAGCCTCGACCCCATTGACCGCGCCCATAATGTCAAAATCGAGCGTCGCCTGCCAATCGCCAGTGCCGCCCGTGCCAGAGGTCGAAGCGGTGTGGATGAAGATGTCACAGCCGCCAAGTTCGCCGGCTGCCTTTTCCAGCCACGCTTTGTACGCATCACCGCCGCCAGCCATATCGAACACTTCGGCAAAAACTTTGCCGGGCCCAGCGGCTTCGATTTCGGCTTTGGCCGCTTCGATTTTATCTTCTTTGCGGCTGAAGAAAGCGACATCTGCGCCCTCTGCCGCGAACAATTTGAGCGAGGCAAGGCCCAGCCCGTGTGCGCCGCCATTCATAATGACTTTCTTGCCTTTAAGTCCCAGATCCATCGCTCACTCTCCTGCTCAATTGTGTGTTGAGAAGGGGATAGCCGAGAGATGCACGCACGCGCACTCGTCAAAAGTGGGGGTATAAGCGGTTTTAATTGGGTGTTGGACCGCAATGAGAATGCAGGCGTAAGGGTTTGAGGCCCATACCGGCCGTCCCTAAAGAGGGGCAATCTTAATGCTGGGATGGAAATGGTGCCACGAGAGAGAATTGAACTCTCGGCCTCACCCTTACCAAGGGTGCGCTCTACCACTGAGCTACCGCGGCGCCTGTTCAAGACGCGCGCCTATCGGTGCGTGGGCGTCTCTTGTCAAGCTAAGCTTCAAGCTCGGCTTGAATGAAAGCCCAACTAGCGGCAAGGCGTTTCATATGAGTGAAGACACAAACAGCGAAACGACCCGCGAAGAACGATTGGCGGCAAAGCTGCGCGAGAACCTGCGCCGCCGAAAGGCGCAGGGTCGCGAATTGAAGAGCGAATCGGCGGAAAATAGCCTTTCCAAGGGCGGCCACGAAAGCTAGATCGCATCAGCGACGAACGCCTGACTGCACGCGGCCGCACAAAGTCACAGCTCGCCATGGAGATTGCATGCCCAAATTGATCCTCGTCCGCCACGGCCAAAGCCAGTGGAACCTAGAGAACCGTTTTACCGGCTGGTGGGACGTCGACCTTACTGAAAAGGGTGTGGCAGAGGCCAAAGCGGCCGGTGTGTTGATGCAAGAAAAAGGCGTTTTGCCAACAATCTGCTTCACCAGCTTTCAGACCCGCGCGATCAAGACGCTCAATCTGGCATTGGAAGAAATGAATCGGCTTTGGTTGCCGGTTACAAAAGACTGGCACCTTAATGAACGGCATTACGGGGGACTAACGGGCCTCAATAAGCAAGAAACGCGCGACAAACATGGCGATGATCAGGTGCATATCTGGCGCCGCAGTTTCGACACACCACCGCCGCCGATAGAGCCAGGAAGCCAATATGACCCGGGCGCAGATCCGCGGTACGAAGGCATTGATGTCCCCAGGACCGAGAGTCTCAAACTAACCATTGAGCGGGTTCTCCCCTATTGGGAAAGCGCCATTCTGCCTGTTCTAGCCAGCGGCGAGACGGTCATCATTTCTGCGCATGGCAATTCATTGCGCGCTCTGGTCAAACACCTTTCAAACATCTCCGATGACGACATCACTGGATTGGAAATTCCAACCGGCCAGCCGATCATCTATGACTTTGACGAAAATATGGTGCCGGGTGAGCGGTATTATCTAAAGGACGCTTGAGGGGCATATGGCTGAGGTAAACACCAGCGCTGCAGGCAGCGGAAAAGTCGCCATTGTTATGGGCAGCCAATCGGACTGGCCCACGATGCGTCTTGCCACAGAGATTCTGAGCGATCTCGAAGTCGATCATGAGGCGCGCATCGTCTCCGCGCATCGTACGCCTGACCGCATGAGCGCATTTGCAAAGGGTGCGGAGGGCGAAGGGTTCGATGTGATCATCGCAGGCGCAGGCGGCGCAGCGCATTTGCCTGGTATGATCGCAGCCATGACGCACCTCCCTGTGCTCGGCGTTCCGGTTCAGTCGAAGGCCCTGTCGGGCATGGATAGCTTGCTTTCTATCGCGCAAATGCCCGCTGGTGTTCCCGTTGGTACTTTGGCGATTGGCGATGCAGGGGCAAAGAACGCGGCCTTAATGGCGGCGGCGATCCTCGCCCTTTCGGATAAAGTCTTGTCAGAACGCCTGCAGGATTGGCGTTCCGCACGCACCAATGATGTGGCAGAGGCACCTGTTGATTGATGGCGGACAATATGCCTCTTTCGCCCGGTTCGACAATCGGCATTTTAGGCGGCGGTCAGCTTGGCCGGATGCTTGCGATGGCAGCGGCTCAATTGGGTTACCGCGTCATCGGATATGCGCCAGCGGGCGACAATGTTGCAGCCAGCGCTTGCGATGACTTTTTCGAAAACGGTTGGAACGACACAGCCGCGCTATCTGCCTTTGCCAGCCAATGCGATGTGGTGACGTGGGAGTTTGAGAACGTGCCGCTATCGGCGGTCGAGGCTATTCCTGCCAAACTGCTCGCGGCGAACCCCAAATCTCTCCAGATCGCTCAGGACCGCTTGAACGAGAAACGCTTTGTCGAAGAGTTGGGCGCAAAATGCGCCCCGTATATGCGGGTGGAAAGCGATGAGGACTTTATCCGAGCGCTTGAACGGGTTGGCACACCCGGCATCCTGAAAACCGCGCGTGACGGATATGATGGCAAAGGCCAATGGCGCATTGGCTCCGCACACGAAGCAGAAGGGGTTCGCTTTCCTGGTCGCCCGTGCATTTACGAAGGGATGGTCAGTTTTGAGGCCGAGTTTTCGGTCATCCTAGCGCGCGCAGCCGATGGCACGATCCGCATCTGGGATTCATCTGCCAACACGCATGACGGCGGAATGCTGGTCAAATCGGTGATCCCTGCTGGTTCACTTGTCGAATCACAAGTTGAAGCCGCGCAGAACATCGCCCGGCAAACGGCCAATGCCCTGCAATATGTCGGCGTGCTAACGCTGGAATTCTTCGCCACCCGCGACGGGCCGGTTTTCAACGAAATGGCGCCGCGCGTTCACAATTCAGGTCACTGGACCATCGAAGGCGCAGCCACCAGCCAGTTTGAAAACCACATCCGCGCGATTTGCGGCCTGCCATTGGGCGGGACCGAAACACGCTTTGCCAGCATCGATATGCGCAATATCGTGGGCGAAGATGCCCTCAACGCGCACAATATTTTGGCCGAAGAAGGCGAGCCCCATCTGCACCTATATGGCAAACGCGAAGCGCGCGAGGGTCGCAAGATGGGCCATGTGACGCGGGTCGCGCATACGTAAGCTTGTGACCCCAATCGACCAGCCCGAAATCGTCCTCATCTACGCCCGCGCCGCCAATGGCGCGATCGGGCGCGAGGGCCGCCTTCCATGGCACCTTCCCGCCGACCTTAAGCGGTTTAAGGCACTTACCATCGGTAAGCCTATGATCATGGGTCGCAAAACTTTTGAGAGCCTACCCGGTCTGTTGCCCGGACGCCGTCACATCGTTTTGACCCGGCGAGAGATTTGGGACCACATCAATGGCAAAAAGGGCGCCGAAATCGTCGGCTCAGTTAAAGAAGCGCTCGCTCTGGCGCGCGATGGAAACGAGACAGGCGTGATCCCAGTGGTGGGCGGTGCGGCAATATATGACGTTTTCAGGCCCTTGGCTCAGCGGGTCGAGGTTACCGAAATTCATGCGGATTATCCGGGCGATACGTTCATGAAGCCACTTGGCAGGGAATGGGAAGTCACTGCGCGCGAAGACCACGCGGCCGAGGGCGAGCGTCCCGCTTATTCGTTCGTGACCTATCACCGCCATGACCCCTCGGCGGCAAAGGACGGCGCATGATCAAGAAACCTTTTTTGGGACTGCTGTTCTTCCTTGTAGTCGCTGCGGCAGCGTTTTTCATCTTTGCTCCTGCAATCGTGGACCGCGATATGAACCGAGTCGAGGCCAAACCTCTGCCCGAGGTCACTGAGGAAGCCCGCACTCTTCATGCGAGCTTGTCGATTGTTGATCCGCATTCCGACACGCTATTGTGGAAGCGCGATATGCTTGAACGGCAAGATTACGGCCACATGGATGTGCCGCGCCTGCGCGATGGCAATGTGGCGCTGCAGGTCTTTTCCAGCGTGACCAAAACGCCAACCAACCAGAATTACGACAACAACAGCGCCGATGGCGACAATGTAACCGCCTTAGTCATCGGCCAATTGCAACCGCCGCGCACATGGACATCGCTCCTCGAACGCTCGCTCTACCATGCACAAAAGCTGGATCAGGCGGTCGAAGAGGGTCGCGATGAGCTGTATCAAATTCACGGTGCTGTCGATGTTGATCGGCTAATCTCTGCGCGCGCGCGTGGTGCGCACGGCGTGGGAGCGTTGTTCAGCGCAGAGGGTCTGCACAATCTTGAAGGTGACCTCGGCAATGTTTCCGTTTTGTATGACGCCGGTTTGCGGATGGCAGGGCTCACCCATTTCTTCGACAACGCCTTGGCCGGGTCCATGCACGGCGAAGAAAAAGGCGGCCTCACTCAAATGGGCCGCGATGCAGTGCGCCAAATGGAAGACATGGGCATGATCGTCGATATCGCCCGCCGCCCAGTTGTATCCAGCCACGGCGGCGTTCAGGCGACCTGCGACGTGAACCGCAATCTAAGCGATGATCACATCCGGCGCGTTGCTGCGACCGGCGGCGTGATCGATATCGGCTATTGGGAGGGCGCGGTGTGTGACACCTCGCCAGAGGCCATTACGCGCGCGATGGCGCATGTCCGCGACCTTGTGGGTATTGAGCATGTCGCGCTGGGCAGTGATTTTGACGGCACAGTGACGGTGCGGTTCGATACTGCGGGGCTGATCCATGTGAAGCAAGGATTGATGGATGCCGGTTTCAGCGAAGAAGACATACGCAGCGTTATGGGCGGCAACGCTTTGCGGCTGATTCGGCAAGGTCTCATCCCGCTTGCAGAATTGCCGGACGTTGAAACAGCGGACGAGGCGGCCTGATGCGTTGGCTCGATCACAGGGAACCCGTGATGGAGGCTTTGCGCGGCGCAATCATTGCGCTGGGTAATTTTGACGGGTTTCACCGCGGGCATCAGGCCGTGGCAGGCGAAGCGATCAGATGGGCGCACGAAGAAGGCCGCCCTTCGATCATCGCCACATTCGACCCGCACCCGGTCCGCTTTTTCAAGCCCGACGTTCCGCCCTTTCGGCTCACCACTCTGGAACAGCGACAGGAGCTGTATTTAAACGCGGGCGCCACCGCGATGCTGGTGTTTCACTTTGATGGCGATCTGTCTGGCACCAGCGCAGAGGATTTTATAACCGAAATCCTTATCAAGCGCTTTGGCGCGCATGGCGTGGTGACGGGCGCGGATTTCACCTTTGGCAAAGGGGCAAAGGGCAATGTCGAATTGCTTCGCAGCTTTGGCGCCGAACAGGGCCTAGGGTCGCGCGTAGTCGAAGCGGTGACAAATGACGGGATCGTTTCCTCCAGCCGCATCCGCGATGCTTTGCGCGAGGGCAAGCCAGAACTGGCCGCCGAATTGCTCACCCGCCCCTTCGCCATTCGCGGCATTGTGGAGCATGGCGATAAGAATGGGCGCAAACTCGGCTATCCCACGGCCAACCTTGCCATCGACACCTATTTGCGCCCCAAATACGGGGTTTACGCCGTGACCGGCACGGTGCTCGCCACCGGCCAGACGCTCAAAGGCGCCGCCAATATCGGCATCCGCCCGCAATTTGAGCCGCCCAAAGAACTGCTCGAACCCTATTTCTTCGACTTTTCCGGCGACCTGTATGGTCAGGAGATTGAGGTCGCCTTTCACCACTTCCTGCGCGGGGAGGCGAAGTTTGACAGCCTCGATGATCTGATGGTGCAGATGGAGAAAGATTGCGACGAAGCGCGAAGGCTTCTAAGCGCCATTTCCGATGACTGACGAAACCGCCAAAAGCTCTGCGGAGCGCGACCTGAAAGACACCGTCTTCTTACCCAAGACGGCGTTTCCCATGAAAGCCGGCCTTCCTGCAAAGGAACCGGGCATTGAGGCACGCTGGCGCGAAATTGATCTGTACCAGCAAATGCGCGAAAGCCGCGCTGGGCGTGAGAAGTTTATCCTGCACGATGGTCCTCCCTATGCGAATGGCGATATGCACATCGGCCATGCGCTCAACCATATCCTCAAAGACATGGTGTGCCGCACGCAGAACCTGATGGGCAAAGACGCGCCCTATGTGCCGGGCTGGGATTGCCACGGCCTTCCGATCGAATGGAAGGTTGAGGAGAAATACCGCAAGAAAAAGCTCAACAAAGACGAAGTTCCCGCAAAGGAATTCCGCGCCGAATGCCGCGCCTATGCGCAAGGGTGGGTTGATACCCAGCGCGAGCAGCTCAAACGGCTCGGCATTATGGGCGATTGGGACAACCCCTACCTCACGATGGATTTTCAGGCTGAGAGCACAATTGTCGCCGAGCTGATGAAGTTCGCCGAAGCGGGCAACCTTTATCGCGGATCAAAGCCGGTGATGTGGTCGCCGGTCGAGAAAACCGCGCTGGCGGAGGCTGAGGTTGAATATGAAGACCTGACCGACAGCCCGCAGATTGATGTGGCGTTTGAAATTACGGAATGCCCGAATGTGCCGGAGCTTGAGGGTGCGCATGCGGTGATCTGGACAACGACGCCTTGGACGATCCCGGTGAACCAGGCTTTGGCCTATGGGCCTGACGTTGAGTATGTCCTCACGACCGACGGCAAACGGAAAATTCTCGTTGCTCAATCTCTCTTGGAGCAGGTGAAGTCTCGGGTCGGCGAAGCGCAAGGCGGGCAAACCATGCGCCCTTGGGATAGCTGGTATTGGCACGGAAAAGGCTCCGACTTAGCTGGCACCAAAGCCCGCCACCCGATGCACCATCTCGGCGGCTTCTACGCGACACCCCGCCCCTTCCTCGAAGGTGATTTCGTCACCACCGAGAGCGGCACCGGGCTCGTCCATATGTCGCCCGACCACGGTGAGGACGATTTCGACCTGTGCAAGGCGAACGGCATCAACCCCGTTTTCGCTGTAATGGACGATGGCCGTTACCGCGACGATTGGGAATGGCTGGGGGCGGATGATGTGGACGCGGATGGCAAAGCGCGCCGCCGCGCGGTCATCAACAAACCCTTCAATGCGCCCGACGGACCGATCTGCAACGATCTGCGCGAAGCGGGCGCATTGCTTTCGGCCTCTGCCGATTACGCGCATTCCTACCCTCACTCATGGCGCTCCAAAGCCAAGGTCATCTATCGCTGCACCCCGCAATGGTTCGTGCCGATGGACAAGCCGCTGCTCGACCATATCGACACGCCCGAAGAAGCCCGCTGGGAAGACGAAGGCGGATCGCAGGAACCGCGCGAAACGCTGCGCCATTTCGCCATGGCTGAGATCGAGCGAGTGCGCTTCGTTCCCGAAAAGGGCCGCAATCGCATCGGCTCCATGGTCGAAGGGCGGCCCGACTGGGTGCTCTCGCGCCAGCGCGCATGGGGCGTGCCGATCACGCTGTTCCTGAAATCCGGCACCAGCGAGTATCTGCAAGACCCAGCGGTCAACGCGCGCGTTGTTGCGGCGGTAGCCGAAGAGGGCGTCGATGCATGGGAAGAGGCGCGCAAGGACGAATTCCTCGGCTCAGACTACAATCCTGACGACTATGAGATGGTCATGGACATCCTCGATGTCTGGTTCGATTCGGGCTGCACTCACGCATTCGTGCTGGAATCTGGCCGTTGGCCGGACCTGCAATGGCCCGCCAACCTGTATCTGGAAGGGTCAGATCAACATCGCGGTTGGTTCCAATCCTCACTGCTCGAAAGCTGCGCCACCCGCGGCCGCGCGCCTTACGATCAGGTTCTCACCCACGGCTTTACGATGGATGCCAAGGGCAAGAAAATGTCGAAATCGCTCGGCAACACGATCAGCCCGCTCAAAGTGATGGAGCAATACGGCGCGGACATCGTGCGTCTATGGGCGCTCAGCGTCGATTTCACCGAAGATCACCGGATTGGCGATGAAATCCTGAAAGGAGTCGGCGATCAATACCGCCGTCTGCGCAACACGTTCCGCTATCTGCTCGGCGCGCTCGATGGGTTTATCGGCGATATGTCCGACAGCGGCGAAATCCCTGAGCTAGAAATCTATGTGCTCTCGCTGCTTAGCGAGCTTGACGGAAAGCTGCGCAAAGCTGCAACCGAATACGATTTCAACACGTACACGCGCCTGCTTGTCGATTTCTGCAACGAAGATTTGAGCGCGTTCTTTTTCGATATTCGCAAAGACACGCTCTATTGCGACGGACCAGATTCGACGGCGCGCAACGCATATCGCACTGTGCTCGATCTGTTGTTCCATGCGCTGGTCCGCTACGCCGCGCCGGTTCTGGTCTTCACCGCAGAGGAAGTGTGGAAGACCCGCTATCCCGAAGACGATCAAGCCGATGAAGATGGCAAAGTGGGCAGCGTCCACTTGCTCGAATGGCCCAGCGTTCCCGCTGTTCCCGCAGACCGCGCAAAATGGGATGCCCTTCGCGCGCTTCGCGAACGGGTGACCGAAGCGATTGAGCCACTGCGCCGCGAAAAAGTGATCCGGTCCAGCAACGAAGCCGTCGTCAGCGTGCCCGCAAATGCGGTGCCGGACGGCGTGAGCGATGAACAACTTGCCGAGCTGTTCATCACCGGGAAAGTCACACGCGTCGATGGGGATGAGGTGACTGTTACCAAATCCACCGATCACAAATGCGGCCGCTGTTGGCGCCTGCTCCCTGACGTTGCCGAAGACGGCGCGCTGTGCGGCCGGTGTGATAGTGTCGTTAGCGCGATGGACGCGGCATGAGCGCTTGGTTCACTCGCAACCGCCTGATCGGGCTGGGTTTTGCGGCATTTATCGCCGTGATCGATCAGGTGGTTAAATATTATGTGACGGTGACGCTGGGCATAAACCGGCCCGGCGATAAAATGGAACTGTTGCCGTTCTTCGACCTCACATACACAGAGAATCGCGGCATTTCGCTGGGCATGCTTGAGGCAACCAGCATGGAAATGCGCTGGCTGCTTGTCGGGCTGACCGCGCTGATCGCTTTGGTCGTGCTCATTTGGATGATGCGCGAGAAACACCTTGGCGACATCCTAGGACTTGCGATGATTTTGGGCGGTGCGATCGGCAATATCCGTGACCGCTACCTCCTCGGCTATGTGGTCGATTTTGCCGATTTGCACATCGGGACATTCCGTCCCTTCCTTATTTTCAACATCGCCGATGCAGCTATCACCATCGGCGTCGTCATTATCCTTGCTCGAAGCCTCTTCGTGCGCGAAAAGGATGAGAACAACTCGGACGGCGATGCTGTCCCTGCGGAGAATTGATTATGCGTAACGTTAAAACCGCTATTCTGCTCGGCGCTGGCTGCGCGATGCTTGCCGCATGCGGCGGCGGCGGCATTTTCAATCGCGACCGTCCCGACGAATTTGCAGTGCAGCGTCAGGCCCCGCTGGTTGTACCACCTGATTTCTCACTGACACCGCCAGCTCCCGGCGCGCCACGCCCCGCCGAAGGGACCGCATCAGAACAAGCGCTTGAGGCCCTGTTTGGCGGCCCTGCTGCGCGTAGTGAAATCGAAACCAGCGCACTAGACCGCGCCGGTAGCGCCGCCCCCGGCATCCGCTCGCAGGTCGGGGATCCCGCCACGAATATCGTAGCCAAGGGCAGCGTAACGCGCGACATTATCGCCGCTCCCGAAGGCGACGGTCAGTCTGCACAGACGCTTATCCCGTCTTAAAAGCGGCTTCTCATTCGGGAAGCGTTTCAGTCAGTTTGATTATTCTGCGGCAGGCTCTTCGTCGAGTTTGCGCGCAATGATCTTGTCGATCCGGCGGTTGTCCATTTGAGCAACTTCAAAGCTCCACCCTTGATCGGTGAAGCTTTCCCCTTCGAGCGGCAATTTCTTCATGACCGATAGCGCATAACCTGCAGCGGTGCCGAATTCGCGGGTTTCGCCATATTCAAGGCCCAACCGGTCGGCGAGGCCATCTGCTGAGAGTGCACCCGACACCAGCAATGAACCATCGGTGCATTCGATGATCTGCGGCGCGTCGCCCTGATCCTTGTCACTCGCGAAATTGCCAGCAATCGCGATGAGCAGATCAACTGGCGTCACCACCCCTTCAAAATGGCCATACTCGTCATGCACCACCGCCATTGCGGTGTCGGCCGATTGCAAGACGCGCAGGGCGTCCATCGCGTCAAGTTGGTCCGGCACCACTTCAGCTTTATGCATCATCGCGCGAATAGAAACCGGCTCTCCTGCAACAAGGCGAGCTAGCACTTCGCGCACTTTAACAATGCCAAGAATGACGTCTGGCGAACCCTCAGCCACGGGCAAAAGGGAGTGAGGGCTTTCCTCAATCGACGCCTTGATCTGAGCAAGATCGGCGTCCGCTTCGATCCAATCGAGTTCGGTGCGCGGGGTCATCATTTCTCGCACGGGTCGCTCTGCCAAACGAACCACGCCGGTCAATATCTGATGTTGATCCGCTTCGATCACGCCCGACTGCGTTGCATCGGCAAAAATCATCTGCAGCTCTTCGGCGGTGACAGAGCTTTGCCCTTTGGAGCGTATACCGAACAAGCGGATGATGCCCGCCGAAGAACGATCCAGCAACCACACCAATGGTGCACCGATTGCGGCCAGCATCGCCATCGGGCGCGACATGACCAGGGAAATGGGGATCGCCGCACGCAGGGCGAGTTGTTTGGGCACAAGTTCGCCGACGACCACGCTTAGATAGGTCGTGACAGCGATAACGGCGACAAACGCCAATTGGCGCGAGTTTTCTTCGGGGACGCCGAATGCAGCCAAACGCTCGCCAACCGGCCCTTCTAAACTGGCACCTGAAAAGGCACCGGTGATGATCGCGATCAACGTGATCCCGATCTGCACCGTCGAAAGAAATTTGCCCGGCTCAGCGGCGAGCGCGAGCGCCGTTTTAGCAGCCGCAGAGCCACCTTCGGCCCGGGCTCTTAACCGCGCGGTCTTAGCCGACACAATTGCGAGCTCCGACATCGCAAAGACGCCATTGAGCACAATGAGCCCAGCGATAATGAGCAAGTCTGGCCAAGGAAATGGTGTCACGATTCTCGCGCTAGCATAAATGCTGCCTCTTGCCAGCAACGCAGAACACTTGTGTGTGGACGCCGCGCCGGGTTACATCTGTTTACGGCCCGTTCATCATGCCGCAAATGAAGGTCGGTCAATAGAATTTTGCAGGAGCTTTGGGTGTGATCGCCGCTACGGTCGAATCAACTCAGTTCCATACGGAGGATTAGACAATGACAGCGACACGGAAAACATCACGCATTTTGCTTTCAGGCACTGCGGCTCTTGCCATGCTGGGGACTAGCGCTTGTGTGACGGACCCCAACACTGGCGAGCAAAAGATCTCCCGCACAGCCATTGGCGCCGGACTTGGCGGAACGCTAGGCTATTTGCTTGGCGGCGCGATTGGCGGCGATGCTGCACGGATCATCGGCGCAGGGATCGGCGGATCCGCGGGCGCGGTTGTTGGAAAGCAGTTCGACGACCAAATTCGCGAACTTGACGAAGAGCTTCAAGGAACCGGCGTCGATGTTGAAGAAGTCGGCGATCAAGACGCGATCCTTGTTCGCTTGCCCGATGGCGTGACCTTTGCGCGCGGCTCGGCCGACATCAATCCCGGCTTTTACGAATCGCTCAATTCTGTGGCGACCAGCCTGATCAATTATCCCAACAGTTTGATCGATGTGTACGGCTTTACCGACACGACCGGCTCAGATGCGCTCAATCAGCGTCTTTCAGAGCAACGCGCGCAGGCCGTTGCGGACTATCTCGCAGCGCGTGGAGTTGCGCGCAGCCGTCTGGAAACACGCGGATACGGTGAAAGCTATGACTATCTACGGGTCAAAACCGCCGATGGTGTGGATGAACCAATGAATCGCCGTGTTGAGATTAAGATCATTCCGATCAGTCAGGACGACGTGAACGCGGCGCGCGCTCAGTAGCACTCGTTCGATTTGAACAACAAAGGCCGGCCCTATTTGGGCCGGCCTTCTTGTTTTATACGCTCGGCACGAGCAGCCAATCGAGCGACCGCGTCGCCTTGAATGCCAGGTGCGCAGACAAGAACGCCAAAATCCCTTGGGTCATGCTTGTTATAGGCAAGCGGGCCGCCAAACGCGTCCGACACTTGCGCTCCTGCCTCACGCGCGATCAACGTCGCTGCCGCAATGTCCCATTCAAACCCCCATCGCAGGGTCGCCAAGAGATCCGCACGATCGTCGGCGACCATCGCAATGCGCAGAGCGATAGAATTGGGCTTTTCAACCAAGGTTAAATCGGAATCGGCGCTGGGTAGTTGATCGGTGGGCACCCGCGCACCCGAAAATTGCGTTCGTGTGCTGGCCTTCAACGGCCTTCCGTTAAGCGTGGCCCCTTGGCCTGCGACTGAGAACCACTCTTCGTCGAGCGCAGGCGCGGCAAGCATACCGATCAGAGGTTTGCCGTTGCTGATCAAAGCTACGCTAACCGCCCATCCCGGTCTGCCGTTCACAAAATCGCGCGTGCCATCGATCGGATCGACCAACCAAATCAGGTCGCTTTTGGTGCGCGCTTTATCATCTGCAGTTTCTTCCGAAAGCCACGCGGCGGACGGCAGCAAGAGGCCTAGCTCTCGGCGAAGAAACGCATCAACTGCGAGGTCTGCCTCGCTAACTGGATTGCCCGGGGTCTTATCCCAGCTTTCAAGCGCATGGCCATCCCCCGGCCAACGCGCATGAGCCACGCGGGCCGCTTCGCGTACTATTTCTTGAAACCGACCCTGATCTATCATTTTTGACCATTCCTGCCCATTTTGACCCGTTTATGGGGTGTCCGGCGCCGATAGGCTCGGCCCCGTTGCCGTGAAGGGTGATTGCGCACTTTTCAAGTGCACCGATACGTGCTTAGGCAAAGATCAGACAACCTCTCCCCGGGATAAAAGCGAAAAGGGATTACGCTCGATGAACGTGCATGAATATCAGGCCAAGGAATTGCTTAAGGAATATGGGATTGCCATCCCCGATAGCCACGCCGCTCTTACCGTTGAAGAAGCGGTTGAAGGTGCGAAGAAGCTTCCGGGACCGCTCTATGTGGTAAAAGCGCAAATTCACGCCGGCGGGCGCGGAAAAGGCAAATTCAAAGAATTGGGCGAAGATGCTAAGGGCGGCGTTCGCCTTGCTAAAAGCATCGCCGACGTCGAAGCCGACGCCAAGGATATGCTGGGCAACACTTTGGTGACGATCCAAACCGGCGAAGAAGGCAAACAGGTTAACCGCCTCTACGTCACCGATGGCGTCGATATCGAAAGCGAATATTACCTCGCCATGCTCGTCGACCGGGCATCGGGTCAAGTTGCCATGGTTGCTTCGACCGAAGGCGGCATGGACATCGAAGACGTGGCGCACAACACGCCAGAATTGATCACCACGATCACCATCGACCCCGCCCAAGGCTTTATGCCGCACCATGGCCGCGCGGTTGCATTCGCGCTGAACCTGTCCGGCGGATTGAACAAGAAATGTCAGAAGCTGGCGGCTCAGCTTTACGCAGCGTTCACGTCGAGCGATTGCGAAATGCTTGAAATCAACCCGCTGGTCGAAACAAAGGCCGATGCAGATGGCAATGCCGACCTGCTCGTGCTCGACACCAAGATGAGCTTTGACGGCAACGCGCTCTATCGCCACCCCGCGATTGAAGAAATGCGCGATGAAACCGAAGAAGACCCAGCCGAAGTCGAAGCAAGCGAATATGATCTTGCCTACATCAAGCTCGACGGCAACATCGGCTGTATGGTCAACGGTGCAGGCCTTGCCATGGCGACGATGGACATCATCAAGCTGAACGGTGCGTTCCCGGCGAACTTCCTCGATGTTGGCGGCGGCGCAACAACCGAAAAAGTGACCGCAGCGTTCAAGATCATCCTGAAAGATCCGGCTGTCGAAGGCATTCTCGTCAACATCTTTGGCGGGATCATGAAATGCGACATCATCGCCAACGGCATTGTTCAGGCGGCGAAGGACGTGAACCTTCAAGTGCCATTGGTGGTGCGCCTTGAAGGCACGAATGTTGCCGCTGGTAAGGAAATCCTCGCCAATTCCGGCCTGCCCATCGTGGCGGCTGATGATTTGGGCGACGCGGCGAAGAAGATCGTCGCCGAGGTTAAGCAGGCGGCGTAAGCTTCCCGCAAATCACATTCTATTCGGATGGGGTGAACTGAAACATCAGTTCCCCACCCGATTGCATCCGAACCGCGGCGACCAACCCTTGGCCGGGCTTTTCCGGGTCTGCGCATCTCAACGTTAGAGCATTGAAATAGGCCGCGCAGGGCTCCATCGCGACAAGGCGGAAGGTGAGCATATCATCCTTCTCCTCCCAACCCGTAAGATCGGCGTTGAAGTGTTTTAGGCGCAGGACCACTGTGCCCGCCTCCTCCATCACATACATATGTTCTGTGAACATGATTGCGCCGTCTGCGGTTTCTTGAACAAAGGTTCCGACCATCGTGCCTCCCATTGGCGGGAGCCAGCTTTCCATCGCGGGAGCACCGCCAATGCCTTGGCCGCCCCATTGCCCAATCAACCAGTCCATATCTTCGAGGGCGGCAGGAGGAGATGCGAAGCCCTCTTCCCCAATTTTGGTTTCTGCGATTGGAGACGGCGTCGGCGGTTGTTCCGCAGAAACGCCGCCCCCACCTAGTGACAAAGCGGCAATAGCCAGCGCCAAGACAGTCCCTCGTAGAGCGTATTTCATCAATTGAACCCTTTTCTTGCATTAAAGATAATGGACGAGCGGCGTTGAGATTGGCAAGGCAGAACGTGAAATGCCGCAAGGGCATGGACTTCAATGCGCGGCTTCGCCCAACTTGACGTTTACGTAAACGCAAGCTAGGCGGTCGCTAAGCATGTAAGCAATTAGAATATACGACAGGAAGGAAGCCCCATGAAAATCCTCGTGCCCGTAAAGCGAGTGATCGATTACAACGTGAAACCCCGCGTAAAGGCCGATGGCACAGGCGTGGATCTTGCGAATGTAAAAATGAGCATGAACCCGTTTGATGAAATCGCTGTCGAAGAGGCGATCCGCATCAAAGAAGCGGGCAAAGCCAAAGAGATTATCGCCGTTTCCGTGGGTCCTGCAAAGGCACAAGAAACTCTGCGCACCGCGCTCGCCATGGGCGCGGACCGGGCTATCCTGGTTGAAACCGACGAAGAGGTTGAGCCGCTGGCAGTCGCCAAGATCCTCAAAGCGATCGCGGATGAAGAGCAGCCCGGTCTGGTGCTTTTGGGTAAGCAGTCGATTTCTGATGACAGCAACCAAACGGGTCAGATGCTGGCTGCTCTGATGGGCCGCCCGCAAGGCACCTTTGCCAACACGGTCGACGTCGATGGCGATGCCGTTACGGTAAAGCGTGAGATTGATGGCGGTCTGGAAACGGTAAAATTGACCCTTCCCGCAATTGTCACCACCGACCTTCGTTTGAACGAACCGCGCTATGCATCGCTGCCAAACATCATGAAGGCGAAGAAAAAGCCGCTTGATGCCAAGACACCGGCAGATTTCGGCGTGGACATCGCGCCGCGTCTCACCACCACCAATGTCAGCGAGCCGCCGGTTCGTCAGGCCGGTGAAAAGGTTGAAGACGTCGCCGCGCTCGTCGCCAAGATCAAGGATCTGGGGATCGCCTAATCGGCAGCCCAGCAAAGGAAAGGAATAGACAGATGAACACTCTGATTCTGGTCGAACACGACAACAACACCGTCAATGATGCAACGCTTGCTGTGGTCACGGCTGCGGCGAAATTGGGTGAAGTCCACGCATTGGTCGCAGGCGAAAACTGCGGTTCCGCTGCTGAGGCGGCTGCCAAAATCGCAGGCGTTGCCAAAGTGCTTAAAGCAGACGATGCCGCTTACGGCGCAGGTCTGGCAGAAAACGTTGCGCCATTGGTTGCAGGATTGATGGAAGGCTACGATGCGTTCCTCGCCCCCGCGACGACTTCGGGCAAAAACATCGCGCCGCGCGTCGCCGCGCACCTCGATGTGATGCAGATCTCCGACATTCTCTCGGTCGAAGGCGGCAAGACCTTCACCCGTCCGATCTATGCTGGCAACGCAATCGCAACCGTCGAATCGTCTGACCCAAAACTGGTCATCACCGTTCGTGGGACAGCCTTTGAAAAGGCCGCGACCGAAGGCGGCTCAGCTGCCGTCGAAGACGCAGCCGGTCCGGGCGATGCAGGCATTTCGAGTTTCGTCAGCCGCGAAGTTGCCAAAAGCGAACGTCCAGAGCTCGCCAGCGCCAAAATCATCGTATCAGGAGGCCGCGCGCTCAAAGACAGCGAAACCTTTGAACAGATCATCAACCCGCTCGCCGATAAGCTCGGCGCAGCGATCGGCGCATCACGCGCTGCGGTTGATGCAGGCTATGTGCCCAACGATTACCAAGTCGGCCAAACCGGCAAAATCGTTGCCCCCGAAGTGTACATCGCCATCGGCATTTCTGGCGCGATCCAGCACTTGGCCGGCATGAAGGATTCCAAAGTCATCATCGCCATCAACAAAGACGAAGACGCTCCGATCTTCCAAGTTGCGGACATTGGCCTTGTTGCCGACCTCTTCAACGCGGTTCCGGAATTGACGGGCGCCTTGGGTTAACCCCTTAAGAAAAAAGCAGTCTTGTCAAAGGCCTCCGCCGCGCTAGCTTGCGCGGCGGAGGTTTTTTGTATGGGTCGTGTGCTGATTTCGTTTTCTGCAGTGCTGATGGCAGTTTCCTCAGTGCCCGCGAGTGCTGCGACGCTTGAATTGGAACCGAGCTCCGATTGGACGTTGCGGGAATATGATGATCGCTGCCGAATTATGCGAAAGTTCGGTGAGGGCGAGGATGAGGTCACCCTCTGGATAGAAAAGGCGGGTGCTGGCCGGTTCGTGAATATGACGGCAATCGGCCGCCCATTCCGCAACCCCTACGGGCCACGCATTAGGATTGCTGCTCGCCCGGAAGAATCCATAATTCGAGGCTTTATCAGCAACACATCAAGCACAGGTCGCCCGGTGATTTCCATGTTTGGCGTTTCTCTAATTTCGTTCGAGAGCCCGGAGGTTGGCGAAATCACCCAATCCAACGATGAAGAAGCGGTCGACCTGAGTGCTGGCGTCGTTGAAGGTGGCGCCCCTCTCTCACCACAAATTATCGAACAGAGATATGATGCTCTGCAAACGATAGAATTGTCGGGAGCCCTGGTTCAAAAAGTATCGTTGGAAACAGGCGGCATCGCAACGATGATGGAACAGCTCCAACAGTGCGCCGACACGATTCCCCAAAGGCAAAAAAATATCGTTGAGGGGGAAGTGGTACAGAGAGCCCGAGGAGCTGGGACCGAAGGCGAAAGAGAATGGGCACAGCGGATACAGGCCAATTATCCACCTTACCTGCTACGCGAGAGGGCCCAAGGAACGGTGGCCGTGCGGGTCCAAATCAACCCACAAGGTCGCGCGAGCTATTGCGAGGTCACGGGACACACCGGTCCAGCCGGTTTCAACGATGCCGCGTGTCTAGCAATGCTGCGATATTCGCGCTTTCAACCCGCTAAGGACAGGAATGGCGATCCAATGTGGGGAAGTTATGCAACTCGCATTACCTATCGCCTGACCCAAGGCTGACGCGCTACATAAACGACGTGATGAAATGCAGCGTCATGCCAACAAGCCCGCCAACAATCGTCCCATTGATGCGGATGAATTGAAGGTCGCGGCCCACGGCGTTTTCGATGCGGCCTGTGATCGTCGTCGCATCCCAGCGTTTGACGGTTTCCGAAACCAAGGTGACAATTTCACCGCCATAGCGCGTCGCGATTCCAACCAATGTCCGCCTAGCAAACCGGTTGATTTGCAACTGCAGCCGCTCATCCTGTTTCAAAGCCGCACCCAGATCGGCCAGACCGTTGCGCATTTCGCTGCCCAATTCGGTGTCCGCTTCGCGCGCGCGCCGGATCAGCGAGCGGCGGATGCGCTCCCACACGCCCATCCACCATTCTGCCACAGCGGGGTTTTCCAACAGGTCTCGCTTCATCTCTTCAACGCGTTCGCGCGTTTCCGGATCATGCTGCAAGTCTTGGGAGAGCTTTTGAAGGCCTTCTTCGACCTTCCCGCGCAAGGGATGGTCCGGATCAACAAGCACTTCGGCCAGCAATTTGTAGAGGCCGTCAAGGACATTGCCCGATATCCGCTTATCTAGCCCTGCCCAGCGCAAAGCCCCACTCACACGGTCGCGGATGATGTCGTGGATGGTCTCTTCATTGTCCTCCAGCGTCAGACCCGCCCAGCGGATCATGCCGTTGATGAGCGGCAAATGCCGGCCATCCGCCATTGCGCTTTCAAGCATACGCCCTGCAAGCGGGGACACATCAATCTTCGCCAACTGACCGCCCAACCCTGAGCGAACCTGATTGCCAAGCCGGTCAGGATCGAGCGATTCGAGCAATTCAGCTAGCAATTCTGCAGCGCCGCCGGTGATCCGGGAGCGCGCATCGGGGCCGGAGCTTTGCGGACTGGCCACAAGAAAATCGCCAAGCGCGCGCGCAATGTTCATTCCGGCCATGCGGCGCGCGACAACCGCGGGTGTGAGGAAATTCTCTTGAAGGAATTGCGCCATAGTGTCCGCAATCCGATCCTTGTTCATCGGAATGATCGCAGTGTGCGGGATCGGCAGGCCCAGCGGGTGACGAAACAGCGCAGTGACGGCAAACCAGTCGGCCAGCCCGCCCACCATCGCTGCTTCGGCAAAAGCGTTGACGTAGCCCCATGCCGGATGATCGCCCAGCAGGCCGTGCGTGGTGAAGAACAGCACCGCCATCGCCGCCAGCAGCCCAGTCGCGGACCAGCGCATACGCCGTGCACGGTTAGCAGTCAGAGGCTCTCCGCCAAACTTGAGTGGGACCGGTTCAGACATTCTCGGGTGCCTTGCCCGAAAGTGAGCCAAGCGTCACCTGCTCAGCGCAATGGGTTGCCTTACTCAGCAGGTTCCGCTCCCGGTGGCAGCCGTGTTCCAGGACTATCTGGGTCGGTCGGAACAGGCCGGCCATCATCGCCCGGACGGTAGGTCAGCATGCGGTCGCGCAGCCACGGGCCAAGCCGCTTCTCAATCCCATCCGCGAGGCTGAAGCCCGCCGGAACGATCAGCAATGTGAGCAATGTTGACGCAATCAATCCGCCAATAACCATCGTGCCCATCGGCGCGCGCCATGCACCATCACCCGAACCAAGCACACCGGACAGTGCAGTTGGCACCATACCAGCAGTCATCGCGACCGTGGTCATCACGATGGGTTGGGCGCGTTTGTGACCCGCTTCCATGATGGCTTCAAATTTGCGCGTGCCGACGGCCATTTCTTCAATGGCAAAGTCGATCAGCAAAATTGAGTTTTTGGAAACAATACCAAGCAGCAGCAGAACACCAATATAGACCGGCATACTCTGCGGCTGACCCACGATCCACACGAGGAAAATGCCGCCAAGCGGAGCCAGAAGCAGCGAGGTCATATTGACCAGCGGGCTCATCAACCGTTTGTAGAGCAAGACCAGCACAGCAAAGACCAGGAAGAAGCCAGCGAGAATGGCAATCACCAGGCTGTTCAGCATCTCTGCTTGCCATTCCGCTTCGCCGACCACGGGTTGGCTAACCCCTTGTGGGAGGTTTTGCAAAACGGAGAGTTGCGCGATTTCGGCCTGTGCATCCCCCGCGATCACGCCGCGCGCCAGATCGGCACCGACCAAGACACGGCGGCTTTGATTGTAGCGTTGGATAGAAGTGGGGCCAGACCCAAAACTGATTTCGGCAACCCGCGAAAGAGGCACTGTTCCGCCAAAGCGCGTTGGAACCGGCAGGTTCTCAATCGTCGTCATGCTTTCACGCGATTCTTCGGGAAGGCGCACGGTGATCGGAATTTGTCTGTCCGAAAGCGAGAAGCGAGCGGCGTTTTGCTCAATCTCACCCAATGTCGCAATGCGGATGGTCTGGCTGAGTGCGGCCGTTGTCACGCCCAGTTCTGCCGCGACTGACTGACGCGGTTTGATAATAATTTCAGGCCGGTTGACGTCGGCGCTGATACGAGGGGCAACCAGACTGTCCAATCCGCGCATTTCCTCGACAAGAGCCGTCGCAGTTTCTTCGAGCAGCACAGGATCGGACCCGGCGAGCATAATGGTAATGTCCCGCCCGCTGCCAAAACCACCCGATTGCGAGGCAAAGCGCACTCGCGCATCTGGGAATTGCGCCAAGAGAGGGGCCAAATCGCGTTCAAATTCGATCGAGGTTTTCTCACGATCCTCTTTGAGCGTTACGAACAAAGTGGCGTTACCAACGCGCACGCGCTCAAGTGCAACTTCGACCTCAGGCTGTTCGTACAACAACGACGCCACTTCATCGGCGACCCGCTCAGTCGAAGCCAGAGTTGTGCCTGGGACCATTTCGATCTCAACGCGGCTGTTGTTGTCATCGGTAACGGGTAGGAACTGTGCCGGCGTGACAGCGAACAAGGCCAACGTAAGCAGCAAGGCAATGACGCCCACACCCAGCATCCAAACTCGATGATCAAACATCCGGGCCCACAGCCGGCGCAGCATATAGACGCACCATGCGAAAAAGCCGGTTTTACGGCCCATCAGAGCGCCCGGAATCGCGCCGAGCAATGCCGTCACCAAGAGCCCAAAGAAATATGCAAACGGGACAGCAACCAGCAGCGCAATACAGCCAAACATCACGCCAAGCAGCGCGGCATCTTCGACCAAAATCATATTGGTGATGATGAAATAGGCCGCACCCACGGCAGCTAATGCGGAGAGCGCGAAATACACAGGCTTTGCGGCCACATCGGCGATCTGTGCGCGCATGGCTTTCGCCTTTTCCTGCCTAAGCGTCCAGCTAAGCACCGAGATGTAGCGGTCCATGATCGGGCCTTCGCCGTGTTCGGCATGACCTTTTGCGCGCAAGAAATAGGCAGCGAGCATTGGCGTGATCATCCGCGCCACCGCAAGGCTCATCAAGACGGCAACAACCACGGTGATGCCGAAGTTTTTGAAGAATTGGCCAGAAATGCCCGGCATCAAACCGACAGGCAGGAACACCGCAACGATACAGAAACTGGTCGCCACCACTGGCAAACCAATCTCATCGGCTGCGTCGATGCTGGCCTTATAGGCGCTTTTGCCCATCCTCATGTGCCTAACGATATTCTCAATTTCAACGATGGCATCATCGACCAACACCCCCGCGACAAGAGCAAGCGCTAGGAGCGACAATTGGTTGAGGTTGAAGCCGAGCAAATCCATGAACCAGAATGTCGGGATTGCGGAAAGCGGGATCGCTACCGAGGAAATAAGTGTGGCCCGCCAGTCTCGCAGGAAGAAGAACACGACGATCACCGCCAGCACGGCGCCCTCGATCATGGCTTCCATCGATGAGCTGTATTGTTCTTCGGTGTATTTCACCGTGTTTAACAGCGGGATAAACCGCACACCCGGGTTTTGCGCCTCGATGTCTTCGATGACTTCCAAAGCTTCTGCAAAGACGGTCACGTCAGACGCGCCCTTTGCACGGGACATATTGAAGTTCACGACCTCTTTATCGCGGACCTTGCTGATTGAGGAGCGTTCGGAAAAACCGTCGCGCACATCGGCCACATCGGCAAGGCGGATGGTGCGGCCATCGCCCAAGTGGATCTGTTGCTGAGACAATTCAAAGGCGGTTTCTGTGCTGCCCAAAACGCGCACGGACTGGCGTGTGCCCCCGATTTCGGTCGCCCCGCCAGCGGCATCAATGTTGGTTTGGCGAAGCACATTGTTGATCTGGCTGGCAGTGACGCCCATCGCCTGCATCCGCGGAATGTCGAGGACCACCTCAATCTCGCGGTTGACCCCGGCAAAGCGGTTGGCCTCGGCCATACCCTCAATCGACAAGAGTCGTTTGGTCACGGTGTCATCGATGAACCAGCTCAACTGCTCAATGGTCATATCGTCGGCTTCGACGGCGTAAATCGCTAGAAAGCCTCCAGAAATTTCCTCTTTGGTAACGCGCGGTTCCAAAATTCCATCAGGCAAGCTGCCGCGAATTCCGTCAATTGCGTTCTTAACTTCGGCAACCGCATCATTGGGGTCAGTGCCGATTTCAAATTCGATGAATGTGTTGGAATACCCTTCACTGGCGTTCGAATTGATCGAGTTCACACCGCTGATCGAGCGGACAGCGCTTTCTACGCGCTGAGTGATTTGGTTTTCGATTTCAGTTGGAGCAGCACCGGGCTGTGAAATACCAACACTCACTCCCGGAAATTCAATATCCGGATTGTTGACCACATCCATCCGCGCAAAGCTCAAGATGCCAGCCAACATCAAAGCGGTGAAAAACACCAGCGGGATGACGGGGTTGCGGATCGACCAAGCGGAGATGTTGCGGAAGTTCATATGCGTGTAGCCTGTCTTGGTCCTATTGATCGCAAAGCAGCGATCCTAATTGTCAGTTACGCGTCTCTTTGGCGCTTGGACGGCCTCGCCGCCTTTGCGCCGGTCAACATTATTCGCCTTCGCGGCGAGGATTCACAGTCTCACCCGGGTTAAGGAAGCCGCCGGCCCAAAGCACAACCAGTTCCGTCCCAGCCAGGCCATCGACAATCGCAATGCCCTTTGGCGTGACCATCCCGGTCGTCACAGACGTGCGCGTCGCTTTGTTCTCATCATTCACAATATAGACAAAGCTGCCTTCGCTATCGGCCAGAACTGCACTTTCAGGCAGGACGGTCGCTTCGATGGAACCGCTATCGATCGATGCAGTGGCGAAACCGCCGGGCCGCAGTTCAGGAGCATAGGCCAGCGCGATGCGCGCTGTGCCTTGACGACTGGCCGCGTCGATCGTTGGCGAAAGCTGCCAAACTTGGCCTTGGAAAGTTTTATCCGATCCCGTCGGGACAACGCTCGCGCTTACCCCTTGGGAAAGGCCAGCCAACTGGCTCTCGCTCAATTGGGCGCGCATTTCCATTTCGCCGCCGCGGGCAATTGAAAATAGAGCGGGCGTTCCGCCGCCAACAGTCTGGCCTGGCTCGACGCTGCGCTCCAAGACATAGCCTGCTGCAGGAGCAACGATGTTCAGGCGCGCTGTGCGAGCCTGCAATTCGGCCAATTGCGCCTCTGCCACTTTGACGCGGGCAACCGCAGAATCGCGGGTCGCCGTCAAACGATCAACATCGGCTTGCGATACAAATCCGCGCTCAACCAATTGCAATGACCGGTCCAAATTGGCCTGAGCCAATTGAGCATCGGCGCGAGAAACTTCGATTTGAGCCGCTTGCGCAGCGGCCTGCTGGCTTTGAACTGAGCGGTCAATCACCGCCAGAACTTGACCCTGTTGAACCCAATCGCCGGCATCAACCCGCACAGATAAGACCCGGCCGCCCTCACCCACGACGCCAACCGGCATCGGCCGGCGCGCAGCCAGCGTGCCGGGTGCCTCTATCACACCGCTGACGGAAGTCTTTCCGGGTGCGATCACCGTGACAACAGGAGCCTGCGAACCTTCATCGGCGGCCGGCGCTGGCTCACCACCAGCCATCAAGAAATAAGCCGCAATCGCCCCAAGCAGGACAATCAGCCCGATAATTGCATAGATCAGCTTCTTCGATGTCGAAGACGAGTTGTGCGAATCATGGTCGGCGGAAACATCAGTGCTGATGTCGTCCTGCGTCTCTGCCGTGATTGTTGTCTCGTAATTCATTTCGGTGCCTTTTGACGGTTGGCCCAAGTGACCAGCTGTGGTGCGATCAGTGTATTACAGATGTAAGGCACCTTTCGCAATACCTCATAAGCTCGACGCTCTTTTGGGGCAATCCGCGGTTCGACTGATGACTTTGAGCCTAGACGAAAGGCTTGTTGGAGGGGTGCACCGTCAATATGCCCCGCACAAAGAGAAACGGCGCGGGCCAATGGTCCGCGCCGTTTCGAATTTATGCCAAAGCGCCCCGATTACGGCGACGCCTTGATGTGTGAGGGTTTTATCCGCGCACTCGGCCGCGCTGAATGAGGTTCACAATGCCGAGCAGCACGATGGCGCCAACGACCGCTACACCCAGTCCGACGAGTGAAAATTCTTGGACACTGCCCGAAATGCCAAGCAGCGGGCCAGCAATCATGTTGCCGATGATCGAGCCAACAATGCCAACCACAATATTCCAGAAAATTCCCATTGATGCATCGCGGTTCATCACGAGACTAGCGAGCCAACCAGCGACCCCGCCGACGACCAAAGCAATAATCCATCCCATTTCATTTCTCCCGTTTGTTTTGGTTTCAACCAACTCAATAGGGGGAAACGCGCAGGATTCCAAATGGTGCAATCAGAGATGCATCCTCTTTTCGCAGAAAATCGTTCTACTTTAGTACTTTAGCTGGCGTTCATAGAGGTCGCGATAGTGCTGGATACGGGTTACGCGCAGGCCTTGCATGCCCGAACGGTCCACAGCGCGCTGCCATGAGGCGAACTCTTCAAGAGTCAGGCCATAGCGTTCGAGCACTTCGTCAATGGTCAGCAGCCCGCCATTCACGGCGGCGACCACTTCGGCCTTACGGCGCACCACCCATCGCTTCGTCTTTGGCGAAGGCAGATCATCAACAGTCAACGGCTCACCGAGTGGGCCGATCACCTGTGCTGGGCGGATGTCTTGGTTTTCAATCATTTATATTCTCTCGCATCGCCTGTTACCGCATGCCCCCGGGGTTGGGCTTCGGTGGAAGGAAGCCCGCTTTCATTCTGGTTCTCTGTTTGGTCGCTGTTATGGATCATGCCGGGCGAGCCTTTGAAGTGCTCTAAAGCAACAGGGTTAACGTCCGGTTCCTCATGATTCTTCGTTCGAAAATAACTGGCTGCGACATCTGCAAGGCTGCCTGAGTCTCCCCCGGCCTTGCTGCCTGCATCCTGCCGCAAGACAAGCCGCAAATCTCGCGCCGCGTTAAGCCGGGCGGTCAATTCGCTCCATTCGATCATGCGCAGCGAATCACCCGCTTCCTCAGATTCACCGAGAGGGGTATCAATGCTGCTGATCAGCAGGTCGTCACCAAGCCCAGTTTCGCCAGAGAATCGCTCGGTGTTTCCACCGAGTTTCTGGGCGTCTTTTGCTTGCGGAACAGGCTTGGCCTTTTCGAACATGGGCCATTCTATAATCAGCGGACGTCAAGATGTGGTAAAACCCGTCTTTACCACTGCTTAGGATTAGTGCGGGCCATTATCGCAACCCCTGTGCGCCCTTCAGGGTGGCGAATCCCCCGGGGCTTCCCTATATGCGAGCGCGATTATGACCATGACTGCATCTTTAGAAAGCGGCTCAACCTTTGGGCTCGACACTGCCGCGCTGTTCGATTTGCCGCGCGATCCGAGCCAATGCCGAATCGTTGTGGCGATGAGCGGCGGAGTCGATTCGTCGGTTGTTGCCGCGCTCGCCGCGGACACTGGTGCAGAGGTCATCGGCATCACGCTCCAGCTTTATGATTACGGCGCCGCCACTGGCCGCAAAGGCGCGTGCTGTGCCGGCGATGATATTGCCGATGCCCGCGCCGTGTCCGACCGGCTTGGCATTGCGCATTATGTTTTCGACCATGAAAGCGCCTTTCGCGAAGACGTGGTTGAGCAATTTGCAGACGAGTATCTTGCTGGGCGCACCCCGGTGCCTTGCATCCGCTGTAATATGGGGCCGAAATTCACCGACCTGTTCCGCATGGCACGCGAGCTGGGCGCGGATTGTCTTGCAACAGGACATTATGTTCGCCGGGTTGAGGTCGAGGATAACGGCCCGCACCTCTACCGCGCGGTCGATCCGGCGCGGGATCAATCCTATTTCCTCTATGCAACCACTCAGGAACAGCTGGACTATATCCGCTTTCCGCTTGGCGGTTTGCCCAAAGCCAAGGTGCGCGAATTGGCGGAAGCGGCGGGCCTGCGCAACGCGGCCAAACCCGATAGCCAAGACATCTGCTTTGTTCCCGATGGCAACTACGCCAAAATCGTCACCAAGATGCGGCCCGAAGGCGGCGTCCCCGGCGCTATTGTGCACGCCGCAACGGGTGAGCACATGGGCGAACACAAAGGCATCGTTCACTATACGGTCGGCCAGCGCAAAGGCTTGGACATAGGCGGCCAGCCAGAACCGCTTTACGTCATCAGCCTCAACGCAGATGCGGGTGAAGTGCGTGTCGGACCAAAGCGGATGCTGGCAGTTGAAAGCGCCACTGTGATCGAGACCAACCGCATCGGCGATCTTTCAGAAGATGAAGTGCTGAGCGCGAAGGTGCGCTCTTTGGCGAAGCCAGTGCCCATTATCCTCGAAGGTCGATTGGGAGAAGGGGCAACGGTCACCTTGCGTTTTGCTGAGCCCGAATTCGGCGTGGCGCCGGGACAGGCTGCGGTTATCTATGCCGGTGAGCGAGTGATCGGCGGGGGCTGGATTGATGCGACCACATCTGTGGCCAGCTGATCCGCTTCAGCCTTCCCACTTCTCCAGCACACAGCCGTACCCTTCGCGGTACGTGGCGGTTGTCGACGTGACCAATGGGAACCGCGCGGTTACGCTGCGCGCTTCGGCATCGTCGGATAACGAAACGAGTTCCATACCGGCCAGTTTGTCTTTCCTGCAATCTTCCAAACTGCGATCCGAAACAAAGCGGCACGAACATCCGACTCGCGCGGCATAGGATGTGCCAACTTCGGCATAGCCTTGTACACTGGCGCGGTTGAACCAGATCGCGGCAACAACCGCCGCAATGGCCAGCACGATCACCCAAAGGATGACGCGGCCGGGGCTTGTTCGTGTTTTTGACATTGCTTTGTTTGTAGCCTTGATTTGCAGGGACCCATGTTCGATTGAACCCGCTATGACGTTTCTCAGACCTACCCATATCGCCGCCGCCGCGCTCCTGCCAGTCTTTGTATTGTGCACCGCTTGCGGCCAGGCTCCTGCGCCCGAACCATACCCGCTTTCAGATGAGGCGCTCGCCGCCGTTTCCGAGGATGCGGGCGCGCCCAAGGATCAGCTTGCCCGGCAGGTCGACGACCTCTTTACCAAGGACGGGCTTGGCGAAACGCGGGCGGTTCTGGTGCTGGCCGATGGGAAGGTCGCCGCCGAACGATATGGCGAAGGGTACACGGCTGAGACCAAGTTTATCAGTTGGTCGATGGCCAAGACCGTGACCGCAGTGCTCGTGGGCATGCTGGTTGCCGACGGTCTGTTGAGCGTCGACGAACCTGCCCCTGTTCCCATGTGGCAGCGTCCGGGTGATCCGCGCGCTGACATCACTTTACGGCACCTGCTTCAAATGCGCAGCGGATTGCGCCACACAGAGGCAGGCGATCCTCCCTACGAATCGTCTGAAGTCCGCATGCTGTTTCTCGATGGCAGGGACAACATGGCGAAATGGGCGAAAGAGCAACCACTGGAAGCCGAGCCCGGAGAGCGGTTTGAGTATTCCTCCAACACCACCGTGATCCTGGCAGATATCGCCGCTCGCGCATTGAGCGATAGCGACGACCCTGAGGAACGCAGGGCCGCGGTTGCGAACTACCTCGAAGAGCGTTTGTTTGGGCCGCTTGGCATGACATCAATGGTACCTGAATTTGACGCATCGGGCACTTTGATTGGCGGCAGTTTGATGCACGCCACCGCACGCGATTGGGGCAAGTTTGGCGAATTCATGCGCGCCGGCGGACAAGCACCCGGCGGCGAGCAATTGGTGCCCCGCCGCTGGATCGAGGCGATGATCTCGCCCAGCCCAACCGCCGAGCAATATGGCTATCAGACATGGCTGAACCGGCCATTGGGCGAGAAAGGCGGCGAGTTTGGCCACCCTCTTTTCCCCACCCGTGCACCGCACAACCTGTTCGCGCTAATCGGACATATGGGGCAATATGTCCTGGTTTCACCCGATCAAAGGGTGACGATGGTGCGGCTTGGCCATTCGACCAGCGAAGAACGCCCGCCTATGCTCAATGAGGCCGCCGATGTGATCGCTTTGTACCCGCAGGTTAGCGAGTAGGAAAACGCTAAAGCGTGAAGGTGCCCTCAACCACAGTCACGCACGGCCCGCCAAGCCAAGCGCGATCGCCGCTATCCGACTGCTCCAGTGTAAGCGCCAGCTCACCGCCGCGCTCACTCGCCTGATAGGCAGAGATCGTATTGCGCTTCAGCTTGGCCGCCCAATAGGGGGTCAGCACCGAATGCGCAGACCCTGTGACGCTGTCCTCATCCACCCCGCCGCCGGGCACGAACACGCGGCTAACGATGTCCGTCGTATCACCGGGCGCAGTGCAGATGAATTGATCCGTACCCAGCTTCTCCAAACCGCGAATGTCAGGGGTAAGCCCGCGCACGGCGGCCTCATCAGCGAATTCGAACACGCTGTACCCGATATGCTCTTCGCCTGAGCGGTAGGTTGAGAGAGGCGTCGCACCTAGCAGCGCTTCTGCTTCGGGATAGGCGCGCGGGCTGGTTGGGATCGCTGGGAGGCCGACTTCGTATCCAGCGTCCGACCTGCGGACCTCCAGAATGCCCGATTTGCGCGTACGGAACGTGACGCGGTCGCCGCCGTCCCGAGTTAGCAGTACATGCCCGCTCGCCATGGTCGCATGGCCGCACAGCGCAATCTCATAGGTCGGCGTGCACCAGCGCAGCTCCCAATCCGCTGCTCCCGTCGTATCGCGCACCACAAAGGCTGTTTCGGCAAACAGGTTCTCTGCTCCGATCGCCACCAGCTGATCATCGGGCAGCCATTCGTCGAGCACCATTACCGCCGCTTGGTTGCCGCCGAACGGTTTCGCGCTGAAGGCATCGACATGCCAGTATGGGATAGTCTGCGTCATCGGGGTTTCCTTACGGATAGAGAAGTGTGTCGGACCATCCATCGCCGCTCCTGTTGAACTGGCGGCGGTCATGCAGGCGGTTGTCGCGGTCGATCCAGAACTCGATGCGTTCAGGCCGCACGGTGAAGCCGGTCCAATGCGCCGGGCGCGGCACTTCGCCCGCGCTCTCATGTTCGGTCCATGTCGCCTTCACCCGGTCGAGGTAGGTCTGACGTTCTGGCAAGGGGCGCGATTGATCGCTCGCAGCAGAGCCGACCTGGCTCTTGTAAGGGCGCGAGTGGAAGTAGGCATCGGCCCGCTCCGGCGTCACTTCCTCCAGCGGTCCTTCGATGCGGATCTGGCGGCGCAGGCTCTTCCAATGGAACAGCAAGCTGGCGTGACCATTGGCGCGGATCTCAGCGCCCTTGCGGCTGCCGGCGTTGGTGAAGAAGGTGAAACCGCCCCGCTCTGCCTCTTGAGGACCATGACCCTTGAGCAGCACCATGCGCACTGATGGCCGCCCATCCGGCGTGGCCGTGGCGAGCGCCATAGCATTGGCATCGTTGGGCTCGCTGTCCCGGGCAAGAGCGAACCACTCTTCGAACAGGGCATAGGGATCGCTGCCTGCGGGGATCACACTGCCGGCAAGCTGAGCGGAGTTGAGAGCATCGGGAGAGGTCATGCGGGGCTTTCATTGGGCGTCATCGGGGCGCCTTCGTTTGCCGCATTCACGATGGTGATACAAGGAGGCGTTTTGGGAGACATGGACCGCATGTTACACGGTCCTAAGCGAGAAATCTTGGCGGCCTGCATATGGGTACAAGTTCCCGAATTTTCACAATATTTGGCGGCGATGATCATTGCGCAAAGCCATAATCCCATGATCCAATGTAGGAAAGTCCGCGTAGCACGCTAGCGTAGCATAGCGCCCTTGTCCGATCCCGAATGCCGGTTTACCGTCAAAGCCATGAGTGATTGGCACTACTATTTTCTTGCCGCGATCTTTTCAGGATTCGTGGCTTTGTTATTCACCGTAGTTTGGCGGCGTGGATCAAAGTCTGACTATTTCTTCAGTCAGCAATTGTTCGAGCTGATTGTTGGTTACCCTTTGCTCGTGCTCGGCGTCATGCTGATTGGAGATTGGATTCTCGGCCGCCCAGTCAAATTCTCTGCAACGATAACTGGTGTGGCCATTTTTACGGTCGGGATGTTCATTATTTATACCCTCGGCTTTCTCCACGGTATGCGCCGGCGCAAGAAAAACGACGGCATTGTTGGCAATTCGATCTAGCGGTCTTCGGCGCCGATCATTGCTGCCATTGCTTGCAATTTTCACCCTTTACCTTGCACCCTTGGAGCGCCTCACCTAGCTAACACACCATGTCTGATCCGTACCGTACTCTTGGCCTCGCTCGCACGGCCTCCGAAAAGGAGATCAAGAGCGCTTACCGTAAGCTTGCCAAAGAGCTTCATCCCGACCGCAACACCGACAATCCCAATGCGGCAGAGAAATTCTCTGACGCGACCAAAGCGTATGATCTGCTGTCCGATAGCGACAAGCGCGCGCAATATGATCGCGGCGAAATTGATGAAGAGGGCAACCCGCTCAACCCGTTTGGCGGAATGGGCGGCGGCATGGGCGATGGGCGCGGATTTGGACGCGGCGGACCTCGCCCCGGCGCAGGCGGATACCGCGACCAAGAATTTGGCGGCTTCGAAGCCAATGACATGGATCTGGGCGATCTGTTTGAGGGGTTGTTTGGTGGAAGAGCCCGGCAAGCCGATTCCACACGGCGCGGATTTGGTGGGGGCGGACGGCCTCCTCCGCCACCGCTCAAACGCGGCGCGGATATTCAATATCGGCTCGCGGTCCCCTTCGTCGATGCGGCATCGGGCCGCGATCAACGCATAACTCTGGCCGATGGCAAAGCGATCAACCTCAAACTGCCCGGCGGTGTCGAAGATGGCACCCAGATGCGCCTTAAAGACAAAGGTCATAAGGGCGCCGGCGGAAACGGCGACGGGATCGTCATGGTCGAAGTCGCCGCGCATCCATTCTTTCGCCGCGATGGAGACAACATCCGCATGGACCTGCCCATCACCTTGAACGAGGCGGTGAACGGCGGAAAAGTAAAATGCCCTACGGTTGATGGTCCGGTGATGCTGACGTTGAAACCTGGCGCAAATGGCGGCACCGTCATGCGCCTATCGGGTAAGGGGTGGACGAAGAAATCCGCCGCTCCCGGCAAAGGCAAGCTGGAACGCGGCGATCAGCTCGTCACGCTTGAAATACAAATGCCCGAAGATTTGGATGGTTTGAAAAAGCAGCTCGGCGATTGGAACGATCCAGCCACCCCGCGCGAAAAATTCGGCCTCTAAAGACTTGGCAACAGACGGCCACCTCCCGCCCCCTGATCAGCGCGAATTGCGCTCGCTTTCACCTGAAGCGCGGCGCGCGACGTCAAAACGCGCGCAAGCATTGCTGCGCAGGCTGGAAAGCGGAGAGGATGGTTCGGGACCAGCCAATCAAGCCGACGGATTAAGCGCCGCGATCGCGCGGAGCGATCTGGCCAAAAGGATCGGGCCGGGCACGCGCATTTTCGAAATCATCCGGCGCATCACCGCTGGCACTTACCGCGATGGTTTTATCCACGCGGGCAATCTTGCCTATTTGTCGATGTTGGCGATTTTTCCGTTCTTTATTTTGGGCGCTGCTTTGCTTGAACTGGTCGGCGGACGCGGACGCGCAGTCGAACTGGCTATGACAGTGCTTGGCGCGATGCCGCCGACCGTCACCAGCGCAATTGAGCCGGTGGCGCAAGATGTTATCCATGCCCGCGAAGGGTGGCTGTTGTGGTTCGGGGCGGCGGTCGCATTGTGGACGGTGTCCAGCCTGATCGAAACGATCCGCGACATTCTGCGCCGAGCATACGGCACACAGCCCAGTCATGCGTTCTGGAAATATCGGCTGGTTTCGGTCGGGCTGATTCTGGTGGCGGTTGTGCTGCTTATGGCGTCGCTGTTCGCACATGTCGCGATCGGCGCGGCGCAGCAGGTCATTCTGACCAATTTTCCGCAATTGTCCGAAGCCATCGCGGCGCTGCGGCTCTCGCGGCTGCTCCCTGCGCTGGGCCTTACCGGATCGCTCTACATGCTGTTCTACACGCTGACCCCGGCGGCCTATCGATCAAAAGCCTATCCCAAATGGCCCGGAGCCATGTTTACCGCACTGTGGTGGCTCGGCGTAACGACCGCGCTTCCGCCCATTTTGCGCGGTTTCATCTCTTACAGCCTGACCTATGGGAGCCTTGCGGGGATCATTGTTTCCTTGATCTTTTTCTGGCTGGTCGGGCTTGGTCTGGTTATCGGGGCTGAATTGAACGCGGCACTGGCAGAGCCAGAAAGCGCCGCAGTCGGCGAGGCGGTTGACGTTACGGAAAACAGCGATCAAACGCCGGTTTGAAGAGTTTGGCGAACGCATATCTAGACAAGGTTCGCAACAGATAAGGAGACGGCTGTATGACACAGCTAATGAAGGGCAAGCGCGGGCTGATCATGGGCCTGGCCAATGACAAGTCGCTGGCATGGGGAATCGCAAAGACTCTGGCCGAACACGGCGCGGAATTGGCCTTTTCTTATCAAGGTGACGCTCTGGCCAAGCGGGTGAAGCCCCTTGCCGAGCAGCTGGGTAGTGATTTTACGTTCGAATGCGATGTATCCGATATGGACTCACTCGACGCCGCATTTGCCGGATTGAAAGAGCGTTGGGGGACCCTCGATTTTGTCGTCCACGCCATCGGCTTTTCTGACAAAGCTGAGCTGCGCGGCAAATATGTCGACACCAGCCTCGATAACTTTTTGATGACAATGAACATCTCCGCGTATTCGCTGGTTGCGGTAACGAAACGGGCAGCGGAATTGATGCCGCCGGTCGCCGAAGACGGCACTGGCGGGGGAAGCATCCTGACGCTCACCTATTATGGCGCAGAGAAAGTTATCCCACATTACAACGTGATGGGCGTCGCAAAGGCCGCTTTGGAAGCAAGTGTGCGCTATCTCGCGAACGACCTTGGTCCAGCCGGCATCCGCGTCAACGCGATCAGCGCCGGCCCGGTTAAAACACTCGCAGCAAGCGGGATTGGTGATTTTAGATACATACTAAAATGGAATGAATTAAACTCGCCACTACGTAGAAATACTACGATCGCCGATGTCGGTGGATCTGGCCTTTACTTCCTGTCTGAGCTTTCCTCTGGAGTAACTGGCGAAGTTCAGCACGTGGATAGCGGCTATCACGTAGTCGGGATGAAGCAAGAAGATGCACCCGATGTGGCTCTTTCTTAAGGCCCCGATCAATTGTCGGGTTAATAGCCCAAGTGTAAACGACCTACACTTAAAGAAGGGTCGGTTCTAAAGAACATTGTGCGGCCCAATTGAAAGGCAATTGGGTCGTCACATGTTGAAGAAAACCACTGCGCCGATCATCCCATCGCCCATCGCCTTGAATGCGCGGGCAGCGATAGATCTCATTCAAAACTTCACGCGCGGTCAAAAACGGGCGTTGGTCGCCGCGATTGATGCGGTCCTTTGTGTGGCGGCGGTGTGGGCCGCATTCTTCCTGCGCCTCGGCGAATGGCGTTTCTTTTCTGACGATGTGATTGTGCTCGCCGCCGGATCGCTCGTGTTCTGGTTTGCCAGCGCGTTGATCATTGGGGTTTACCGCGAGATGTTCCGTTTTTCGGGCAGCGGCACGGCGATGCGCATAGGCCGGGCGGTCGCGATCATGCTGGTGCCGATGGTGATCCTGTTTCTGGTGTTTTCAGTCCCCGGCGTGCCGCGCACGCTGGCGGTGCTTCAACCGCTCGTCTTCTTTCTGCTGCTCGCGTTCAGCCGGTCGGCGATGCGCTATCTCATTATGGATTTGGGCGCGCCGCAATCTTATGACGGCGAACCGCGCCGCATCTTGATCTATGGCGCTGGGGCGGAAGGGGTGAGCCTGGCCAATTCGATCCGGCACGAACCGGGATTGCAAGTGGCCGCCTTTGTCGATGACGATGAGCACAAACACGGTCAGCGGCTCGACCGGCTCAAAATCTACAAATCCAGCATCCTGCCCAAATTGATCCGCGAACACCGGATTAGCGACATTTACCTCGCGCTCCCGCGGCTTTCGCGCAACGCCAAACAGAAGATCATGGAAAGCCTAGGTGAGCATCCGGTTCAGGTCATGGCGCTGCCCAAAGTGCGCGATATTATCGAGGGCGGCGTCTCTGTCAGCGAATTTCGCGAAATCGACATCGGCCAATTGCTGGGCCGTTCTCCCATTGCCCCGAACCCGCAATTGATGGCGGGCACGATCACCGGCAAGACGGTGATGGTGACAGGCGCTGGCGGCTCCATCGGTAGCGAGCTGTGTGCGCAGATCGCAAAGCTCTCCCCGGGAAAACTGGTCTTAGTCGAAGTCAGCGAGTTTGCGCTCTATTCGGTCGACCACAATCTGAAATCTCACGCCGCAGCGGGCATTTCCTTGGCAGGCGGCGCGTTCGAAATCGTGCCGGAGCTTTGCAATGTCGCCGACCGCGCTTCCATTACGCGGGTCATTCAAAACCACCGCCCCGACACCATCTTTCACGCCGCCGCTTACAAACACGTGCCGCTGGTCGAAGCGAATGTGATCGGCGGGGCGCGCAACAACATCTTTGGCACGCTCAACACGGTCATGGCGGCGCTGAATTCGGGCGTCTCCAACTTCATCCTAGTCAGCACCGACAAAGCCGTGCGCCCGACCAACATCATGGGCGCGACAAAGCGCGTGTGCGAACAGATCCTGCAAGCCTATGCCAGCCGCCCGGACAAATCGTGCGGCACGGTCTTCACCATGGTGCGCTTTGGCAATGTGTTAGGGTCGTCGGGATCGGTCGTGCCGCTGTTCAAACAGCAAATCCAAGCGGGCGGGCCGCTGACCATCACCGATCGCCGCATCAACCGATATTTTATGACCATCCCCGAGGCCGCCGAACTGGTCATTCAAGCAGGCGCGATGGCCGATGGCGGAGAGGTTTACGTCCTCGACATGGGTGATCCGGTGAAAATCATCGATCTGGCGCGCTCCATGATCCGGCTTTCTGGCCTGCGCGAAATTGATCAGCATTCCCGTGATGGAGACATCGAAATCGTCGAAGTCGGCCTGCGCCCGGGAGAGAAACTCTACGAAGAGCTGCTGATCGGCGACAATCCAAAGGCCACCTCCCACGCGCGGATTATGCAAGCACGAGAGACGCATATGTCGCTTGAGGAACTCAACGATTTCGCCTCGCATCTGCTCGAAGCGATTGATGCAGGACGCGCCAACGAAGTGCGCGCCATCATCGCCCAAATGGTCCCCGAATACACCCCCGCACCAGCACCGGTTCAGGCTCAGGCTCAGAATGCGGCGCCCCGCTCTACCGAGGAGAAATTGCTGTGAAGACATCGTTTGTAACGGCGGCGCTTGCTTGCACTGCCGCAATGCTGTCCGCTTGCGCTTCTGACCCTGCGCCTATGCAGAGCACACCCTTCGTCTCTGTGCTCAATGCCAGTGAATTGCCCGCCCCGCTCGAGCGAACGGGCATCTTGGGGCCGCTCGACAAAGTGCGCATTGATGTTTTCGGGGTCGAGGAATTGACCCGCGAGGTCCAGATCGATGGCAGCGGGCGGATGTCTTACCCGTTTGTCGGCTCGATCGAGGTTGCTAGCCAAGCGCCCGCCGCGATTGAAGCGCTGATCGCGGCCCGATTGAACGACGGTTATGTCCGCGATCCGCAAGTTTCGGTCAATCTGGTCGACACGGTCAGCCAAACCATCGCCGTCGAAGGGGAAGTGGGCCGGCCCGGTATTTATCCTGCCGCGGGCCAATTGACCCTGCTGCGCGCGCTCGCATTGGCGGGCGGACCGACTGAATTCGCCTTGTCCGAACAAGTGGTCGTTTTTCGTGAAGTGGGCGAGGACCGCTTTGCCGCCGTTTATGACCTCGATGCCGTCCGGCGTGGGGGTCTGAACGACCCGCGTATCTACGCCAATGACACGATCGTCTTGGGCGATTCCCCGCGCCGCCGGTCAATCGACCGTTTGGTCACCATCGCCCCCGCCCTCGCATCGCCGCTCGTGCTGCTCTTCACCCGCTAATCAGGTCACGGTCCATGAACCCTCCTCTCGTTCCCCTTTCTGCTCATCCTGCAAACGCAACGCCTTTGGCGATGATGGAGCCTGCCGCGCCCGAACCCACTTTGGTGCGCTATTGGGAGATATTCTTTCGCAGGCGCTGGCTGGTTCTAGCGATAGTCGCGGCAGCTTTTGCGGCGGGCATCGCGCTCACGCTGTTCCAGACGCCGCAATACACCGCAGAGGCGCGGATCGAGATCAGCCGGTCACAGGACAATGTCACCGATGTTGAGGCCGTCACCCCGCAAGAGGCCGACCAAGACCTTGAATTTTACCAGACCCAATACGCCCTGTTGGAGGCGCGGTCTTTGGCGCAGCGGGTCGTGCGGCGGTTAAGCCTCACCCGCGACGATGCATTCTTTCAAACGTTCGGTGTAGAGCTCGAACAGGGTTTGATGATCGCCGACAACCCTGCCGGCACCGGCTTTTCCCGCGAGCAGGTCGAGGAACGCAATCGCGAAGCGGTCGACCTGTTCCTAAACCATGTGGGTATTTCGCCGATCCGCGGTTCGGCGCTGGTTGATTTGCGGTTCACCTCACCCGATGCAGACTTGTCGCGTGACGTCGTGAATGCTTGGGCGGATGAGTATTTGCAGTCCAATCTGGACCGCCGCTCGGCATCCTCGGTCGATGCGCGCGAATTTCTATCGCAGCAATTGGAAACCCTGCGTCAGCGGCTCGAAGTGTCGGAGCGCGAATTGGTCAATTACGCCGCAAACAGCGGCATCGTGACCCTATCGCAGAACGAATCCGCCGATGGCCGCACGCGAACCGATCGGACGCTGACCATTGCCGATATCGAGGCATTGAACACCGAACTGGCCGCCGCCACCGCTGACCGCATTCGTGCCGAAAGCCGCCTGACACGCGGAAGAGACAGCGGTGTGGCTGAGAACGCCACACTGAGCGCGCTGCGCCAAGACCGCGCCGAAACCGCCGCCAATCTGTCGAGCACTGAGGCGCGCTTTGGCCCTGAGTATCCACCGCTGCTTGCGCTTGAGGCGCAGCTGGCTGAAATCGAGCGTTCGATTGCGAGCGAAGAGAGCCGCGTCACCGGCGCGGCGCGCACAGACTACACTCAGGCCCAGATGCGGGAGCGCGAATTGCGCAGCCGGATCAACGGGCTGCGTGGTGATTTGGTCGGGGAGCAACAGGCGTCGATCCAATACAACATCTATCAACGCGAAGTGGACACCAACCGCCAGCTTTATGACGGCCTGCTTCAACGCTTTAAGGAAATCGGAGTGGCCGGGGTTGGCACGAACAATGTCTCCATCGTCGACACCGCCGAAGTGCCGCGTTTCCCCTCCAGCCCCAATATGCTGATCAACTTGGCCGCTGCGCTCATCGCTGGGCTGGGTTTGGCAGCGGCGACAGTCTTGGGGCTGGAGCAAATTGATCGCTCATTGCGCGATCCAGCCGCGGTGCGCGATCTGGGCTTGCCTCTGCTTGGCGTGATACCGCGGGCCGAAGGAGATGACGTGATCGAGGCGGTGCATGACCGCAAATCCGCCATCAGCGAAGCGTATGTAGCGGCACAAACCAACCTCAGCCTGCTAACCGATAAAGGCCTGCCTGAAAGCTTCATCGTCACCAGCACCCGGCCCGGCGAAGGCAAGAGCAGTTCGGCCATGGCGCTCGCGATGAGCCTGGCGCGCGTGGGCCGCCGCACTGTTTTGGTCGATGCCGATGTGCGGTCCCCATCGGTTGAGAAATACCTCGGGGTATCGCCAGACAAGGGCCTCACCCATTACCTGACCGGGCGTCACAGCGCGAGTGAGCTCTTGATCGAAATGGAGCAACCTGGCCTGTCCGTGATCACCGCCGGGCCGCCGCCGCCCAACGCCGCCGAATTGCTGGCATCGCCGCGCTTTGCGGATTTGATTGAGGAGCTGAAAACCCGGTTTGACGTGATCGTGGTCGATGCGCCGCCGATGCTGGGGCTGGCCGATGTGCCATTGATCAGCAGCGCAGTCGACGGGTTGATCTACGCCATCGAATATAACGGCGTGCAAATGCGCGGCATCCGCGCCTCGATCGACCGGCTGCGTACAGTCAACGCCAATGTGTTTGGCGCGCTGGTGACCAAATACGAACAGCCCGGGCGCGGCGGTTACGGCTATGGTTATGGATACGGCTATGGCTACGAATATGGCTATGGCGGGACCGGCGATGTCAGCACCAACTTGGCCAGTTCTGACAAGCCCGTGTTGCAGGACGCCTAACCCGTCATGGCGCGCCGAACATTCGCATCCACTGCCTTAATGCTTGGCGGGGCCACTCTGGCAGCGGTGATGTTTTTGGCCGCTGCATCATCTGTGGTTGAAAGCAAAGCGCCCGATCTGGCCATAAGCCTGTTTCCGATGAACGCGGGTGCACAGGCACGGATTGCAGAGGCTGAGTTCGCCAAAGGGGCCAATGCGCGGATTGCGGAACCCGCATCGGGAACGCGCGAATTGGAACGGGCCGCCGCGATAGCGCGCCAATCGCTCGCCGACCTTCCATTGAACCCCCGCGCTCTGCGGATATTGGCCTTGTCTGACCCGCAATCCCCCGGGACACAATCGCTGCTTTATGCAGGCCATTCGCAAAGCCGCCGTGACACTCTGACACAGGTCTATTTGATCGAATTTGCCGCCCAAGCTGGCGAGATTGGTCAGGCGATGGACCATTATGACGCGGTATTGCGCCGCCGCAGCGCCTACCGCGATCCTGCAGGACGAAATCTGGCTGCGGCGCTGACCCTACCGGGCGTTTTGGAAGAGGTGGCGGGTCAATTGCCTGAGGCGCCTTCGTGGGAAAGCCTGCTCTATTTCTACGTCCTAAGGACACCGGAAAGCTTTGCCAGCTTTGTGAAGTTGCACCGCATGCTCGCGGGAACGGACACGATCCCGTCGCAGGTCAGCGCGCAGTTCGCCAACACCCTGGTCGAACGCGGCCAGATCGATGAAGCCTTCGAAATTGCAGAGCTCGCCGGCCCGCGCCCCTTACCGCGCCGCACGGCTTTGGTGGAAACCGCGTTCGATACGCCGCCGCCACCGGGCGATGCGCTGCCCGCTATCTGGCCCGGCCAATGGATCACGCCAGAGGATGCTGATGCTTTCCTGCAGCCAATTCACGGCGGCGGGGCGTTGATCAACCTATCCAGCGGGGCATCCGGCATTCTCGCTTTTCGCCTCGTTGCTTTGGAGCCGGGCGACTATGCAGCCTTTGTCACAATCACGCCGGACGAGAACGCGGATATGGGTGCAAAGGCCGCCGCAGCCGCGCCGCCAATAGAGGCGCGCCTGTCCTGCGCGGTTCCGCAAACAGGCACCGACCGGGCCGCTCAGCACAGCCGTGCAAACTTCACTGTTGGCGGTGACTGTCCCTACCAATGGCTAACCCTCGCTCTTCCCCAAACTCAGACCCGCGCAGAGGATATCTTCGTTGATGCAGTCACCATCCAGCCCGCGCGCTAACGCTGCTACTCGATTGGCTTTTGAGATCATGCCTGCCGGTGTGTTTCTGGGCTTTCTGGCGCTGATCCTAATTCTAGGCGGCAGCCCGCGCGGCGACACGCTTTCGCTGTTGATCATCCGGCCGATAGCGGCGCTGGTTTTGACCTATGGCTTGGTGCAGATGCTAGGCACGACTGGGCGCGCTACTGCATCGCGGCAGTTGGCTTTCCCTATCTCCGCTCTGGCATCGCTCGCCGTTCTTGCGGCGCTTCAGCTAATCCCGCTACCACCCTCAATCTGGACCACTCTGCCGGGACGAGAGCCTTTGGTGGCCGGACAAGAGGCAGCGCAGATCGGGCTGACATGGCAGCCGCTTTCGGTGGCTCCGATGGCGACAATCAACGCGCTGGGGGCATTTCTGGTCCCGCTCGCGGTGCTCGTGATGTTCGCAGTGGTTGACGACAAAGCTCGCAAGAACGCCGCGACCTTAGTCTGCGGATTTGTCGGATTGACGGCTGTGGTCGCTGCGGTTCAGGCGATGGCGCCGGGCTCCACAGCGCTCCATTTTTACAGGGTCACCAATGCCGACGCGCCGGTTGGCCTGTTCGCCAACCGCAACCATCAGGCGGTTCTGCTTGCCGCGACCATCCCCTTGATCCTCGCTTTCACAGCGCGGCAAGGAAGCCGCAAATTCGCAGCTGCCGGTTGGGCAGCGGCGCTGTGCATGGCCGGATTGGCGGTTATGACAGGATCGCGTGCCGGTGCCGTTCTGGCGATTGCCGCTTTGGCCGTAACCCCGCCGCTGTTTTCCTATGGTCAGATCGCGGCGCGAGGCAAAACCCGCGGTTCGCGCGGGCTGCGGCTGGCCATCGCCTCGGCGCCGATCCTGCTTCTGATCGCGGTCGGCGGATTGTTCATGGTGGGCGGCGGCGCAGCGTTTGAACGGCTCGCAGAGAAAGACAGCTTTGGCGATTTGCGCTTTCAGATCCTGCCTGACGTTCTTGCCATGATCTCCCATTCCATGCCGCTGGGGTGGGGGTTTGGGAGCTTTCCTGAGGTCTATGAAATCTATGAGCGGCGCGAAATGATCCAGCCCGCCTATATCAACCACGCCCACAATGACTGGCTGGAGATAATCATTGAGGGCGGCGTTGGTGCGCCTCTGATTGTTCTTGGGCTGGCCGGGTGGACTATGCGCAGTGCGTGGCGGCATCGGCGGCAAATCGTCTGCCCGCGGGGTAATGAAGGCCGATTGCGTTTTGCGGCCTTTGCCGGGATCCTCATTCTCATCATGGGAAGCGCGTTTGATTATCCGCTGCGCACACCTGCCGGGGCAGCGATATTCGCGATGTTCCTAGGCCTGTTGGCGACTTCTCCCTGGTCGCAGAAATCGTCGGCGGCACAGGCGCGCACGTCATGGTGATGCTGCCATTTGCGGTGATCTTCGCCAGCTTTTTGATGCCAGTGCTGTATTCGGGTGCGCTGCTCGGGCTGTTGGCGCTCACGCTCTCGCTGCGCGGGGTTCGTATCTCAGCGCCTTTGCCAAATGGTTCGGGTATGGTCATCGCGCTGTTCGTGATCTTTGCAGCGCTGGCGGTGCTTGGTCCCAGTTTCAATCATGGCGTCTCGGGTCAGAATGTGGACGCGCTGAAATTCCTATTTGCGACGGCCAGCCTGATTATTGGCCTTTCATTCGGCAGTGAGAGCGCGAGTGAGAGCGGCAGCATAAGCGGCGGATTGGTCCGGGTCGTTCCATGGTTCATTGGCGTGATGGCAGCCTATTACGGCTACCTCAATCTGACAGAGACGCCGCTGAGTCAGGAAATGCTGCTTTACCCACCAGACAACAATCATTCGGCCTCAATGCTGGCCGTTTTCCTGCCAATCGTGGTTTTGCAGATGCGGGCGAAAATGCGGCTGGTTTGTCTGATCCTGCTGATCGCCTTTGCCTTCTTTGCCGCCTCGCGCGCGCTGCTTGCGCTGACCTTGCTCGCTTCGGCTTTGTCGGTTCAAAACGTCCGGCAAAGCAAGCTGTTGATGATCACTGTCGTGGCGATGGCGGGGGCCGTGCTGTTCTATCGGGGGTTCAGCATGGACAATTTTTCCGACAGGCTGCGTCTGCAAATCATCGAAGCCAGCCTGCATTACGCTCAGACGCGGGGGGCCTATGCGTTCAATCTTGGAGAGGGGGCATTTGCGGATTATCTGAACATCTATCCGGTTTATCAACGGCTTGATATTCAACACGCGCACAACATGCTGCTTCAGATTTGGGTGGCGTATGGGCTTGTGCCTCTAGGTGCATTCGCGGCGTTCCTTACCGCTTTGGCGCTGTATGGCTGGCGTCAGCGAAACTTCCTGTTTCTGGCATGCTTTGCTGTGTTCATGGGCTTGGGCATGATGGAAGCTCTCATCACCGATATCCGCGCCTTTGGCACGATCATGTTCACGCTTGGCTATGCCTATGCGCGCGGGTCATTGGTGCCGAGCGCGGGCCGCGATATAAACCACAGCGCTCCGCAACATCGCAGGCCAATGCCCGCATAAGCCTGGCCTAATAGGTGTTCATTTTGGCAAGCAATTGCGGCGCGAAATCCGCAGCTCTCAGCGCCTCAACCATGCGCACATCCGCCGTGCCATCGCCGTAAATGTTGGTGGTCGGCGGGTTGATGGCGGCAGCCTCTTCGATTCCTTTTGCGAGCGCATCTGCATTGGTGGTTTCGCAATCGACGGTGTTGCTGTTGCGCTCCCGCCCTGATTGCCGCGTGCCGATGTTGAGGCACGGCGTGCCAAGGCTGGCGGATTCGATGATACCAGAGGACGAATTGCCCACCAACAGGTCTGCACACCGGATAGCGGAAAGATAATCGGGCCGGGACAGGTGATCGACGACGCAAATGTCTGTCCCTTTGGCAAAGCGGTCGAGCACCGCGTCAATCGCTTTGCCGCCCGCATCGGAATTGGGGCGCAGGACCAGCTGGCGATAACCGGCATCTTGGACAGCCGCGATCACCGATGCCGCCTGCGATGCCGCTTGCTCTGCCTCTTGCACAACCGGATGGTAGATCACGACCGCCTGCCTATGGCTGCCGGGTGCAGCGCCGCCTGCGCCGAAGTGGCTGGCAAAATCAAACTCCCCGGCGGCAAGATCCTGAATTCCGACTAGGCCGGGCGTTCCAATCGCAGTGACGCAGTCGGGCCGCTCCCCCATGGCGACGATCCGCTGCGCCGCGAGCTTTGTCGAGCACAGGTGAATATGCGCCAGTTTTGTGATCGCGTGACGAAAACTTTCGTCGAGCGTGCCCGAACGTTCCCCCCCGCAAACATGCACAATCGGGATCGCCAGATGGATTGCCGCCAGCGCCCCGGCAAGCATCTCGCCCCGGTCACCCAGCACCATCACCGCATCGGGGCGATCCTTGGCCCAGAACCGGGTCAACGCCTCCAGCTCTGCCGCCATAGCCAAAGCCATTTCGCCGCCATCCGCGCCGCTTAATGGGACCGCGATCCGGGCCGCTATGGTCAGGCCGGTTCGCTCAATATCCCGGATCGTGTCGCCGTATCCCGGGGCCAAATGCTGACCCGTGGCCACGATCCGGCAGGCGAAATCCTGCGCGTGATCCAACGCCCTCAGACAGGGCAGCATCAGCCCAAAATCGGCGCGGCTTCCGGTGAGATAGTCGATCTTCATGCGCTTATTTCACTAAGGGCCTTGCCGGATTGCCGGCTACGGTCACGCCCGGCGCAACGTGTTTCGTGACCACAGCTCCCATCCCAATTACTGCACCGTCACCAATCTTTAACCGGCTTCCCGGCTGCCCATTTCTCACAATAGCCCCGCTGCCGATGTAGACGTCATCGCCAATCTCAACATTGCCGTTCACCTTGGCACCCGGTGCAAGCGTGACCGCATCCCCGACAACACAATCATGCGCGACATAGGCGTAGAAATTTGCCTGAAACAAGCGGCCTATGACCACATCGGATGTGACCATCGCAAACGGCGCCAGCACAGCGCCCTCGCCCATCTCCACATGATCAAGTATGACGGCGTTGGGCGCGATTAACTTACCCAGCGGGACGCCGGAGGCGCGGCATTTTGCCGCCATAGTTCGCCGCGCCGACCCGCTGCCGACAGCGAGTACGGCCTCTCTTGAACATGCATCAGCCGAAGCGAATTGATCGAGCGTCAAGACGTCATGTCTTGGGTGCGTTTGATCCGCGCCATCGTCGATAAAGACAGCGCGCCATTCCTGATCCGCAGGCATTTCGGCGCGGAGTGATTGGATCAACACCGGCATCAGCTCGCGGCCAAACCCGCCCGCCCCGTAAATTCCAAAGAGCTTCACGCCGGGCATTAGGCTGGCCGCTCCAAATCGCCCCATTGCACCTGTGTATCGGCCAGCACATCGCAGGCCAGTGCTTTGCCGGTGACTGTGTCGAGCCATTCGGGGCCAAGACCATCGCCGGGCCGCTTGGCCAAAAGGTCGCTTTCCAAGATAGTATGCCCAGCGCGAAGATTGCGGCCAAACACAAGGCTTTTGCGCGCCACTTTGCGGGTGGACAACTCGGCTGCGACGGGGCGCTTGATACCGTCGCCCAGCCCTTTTTCCAGCGCGCGCAATGTTGCGACCATTGCTTTGAAGTCGCCGGGCTCCATCGAGGCAGCGTGATCGGGACCGCTTGCACTCGCATCCAAAGTGATGTGCTTTTCCAAAACCGCCATGCCCAGCCCGCGCGCCGCCAAGGCCGCTGCCGAACCAAGAGTGTGATCAGAAAAACCCACCGGACATCCAAACGCGGATGCAAAAGCGGGAAGAACACGCAAATTTTGGTCTTCGAGCCGCGCAGGGTAATCCGACACGCATTGCAGAATCGCAAAGTCACAATGCCCGCGCAATTCGCCAACCGCGCGCTCAACGTCTTCCATATCGGCCATGCCGGTCGACAAGAGAACAGGAAGCTTGGAGCGCGCTGCCTGACGCAGCAGGCCCAAATTGGTGATCTCTCCCGAAGGCCATTTGAGGCAAGGCACGCCCATCGCAATGACAAAATCAAGGGATTCTGGATCAAACGCCGTGGTCAGAAAGTCGATGCCGATCGCGTCGCTATGCGCCTTCAGCCTTTCAAAATCATCAAAGCCAAGCTCCAGCTTGCGCACCATATCGAACTGACTGCCTTCGCCGGTCTGGCGCTTTTGATAATCGGCCTTGGGCGCGTTGCTCAAAATTGTGGCGTCTGTGCGAAACGTCTGAAACTTCACAGCATCCGCGCCGCAATCTTTCGCCGTATCAATCAACTGGCGGGCAACCCCGACATCGCCGCCATGATTGACGCCAATCTCTGCAATGACATAGCACGGCTCGCTTGCCGAAATACGCCGCGCGCCAATGGCAATGGCGGGGTTAGGATGAGGCATGAGACAGAATCCTTTGAGTGCCAGGCGCACCGGGTGCAGAATGCGGTCCGCCAACAGGGTGGCGCAGCAAGAGCGCAGCACAAACGCCCGCGCCCAGAGCACCGCCAAGCGTCGGCGACCATGCGATCAGCGGCAACGAACGCCAGAAAAGCGCCAGCACCTGCGCGCAAAGCCCACCGATCAGGATTGCGCCCGCAATGCCTAAAACCAGCCGGTGACAGCCATCTGTCGCCAGCAATCTTTGTGTCATTTCCGCAAGCGGTGTCAGCACGATCAGCGGCAAGAACGGCGCACTTGCCGCGATCACAAGCACGATTTCAGATTGCCCGCCCCAACTTGCAAGGATCGGGAAAAGAGCTCCGGCAGACGCCGCGCCCAGCACGCCCGCCGCTAAAATTAGCGCCAAGACCAGATTTATTGCGCAATAGATCGCGATCCGCCGCTTCGCCCCCGCTGTCCCGCGCACAGCGATATCGGCAAAAAACCCTGTGCCCAGAACGAACCAGATTGAGGTGATGATGAATTGCGGGACCTTTAAACCATACGCGACGATCGTCGCCTGACCATCAGCCAATTCGCGCGCCGCCATCTGCGCGGTGACCGCGATGGCCGCGACGGCAAGCATGGCCGAACCGCCCGCCAGCGTTGGCAAAACCCGTTTTGAAAAAAGCATGGTTTTTGCTCGCCGCGGCGGCCCCGCATCGGGCTTTGCACTGCGCAGCAACAGCGCGGTAAAAATCGCAGCCCGAAGCAGGAATGTCGCAGCCAATCCGGCGGCATAGGCCGTGATACTCAGATCAAACAACAACAGTGCCGCGACCAGAGGAAGCGATAGGATCAAATTGCCCGCAATGACCGGCACACGCTGATCACGTGAGAGGAACACGGCGACCTGATATTCCGCGACAATGGCAAATGGGACCACAAGCGGCACGATGAAGACAATCGGCCATGTGTCTGGCGCGCCAGAGAATGCGCCTATCGCGGCGGCATAAAGAACCGATCCCGACAGCGCGATCAACCCCGCAACAACGCCAACCCGCACCCCCTCGCGCAGCAGGCCAATTGTTTGGCTGCGGGTTCTGTACTCCCCGGCCATCGGCGTTAGGCTGGTCACAATGCAAATGCCCAGCGCACCCGCGAGCAAATTGACCAATCCATACAGCACGACGAACACATCCAGCTGCGCACCGATGCCGAGCGATTCCAGCAGGATCAGCTCCCGAACAAATCCGATCAGTTTCGAACTGAACGTAATAGCCAGCAGCGCCGTGGTAGAGCCAAGCACCCGCTTCATCCTGCGGGAACCTTTGCGGATTGAATATACGCCTCTGCGCGGTCAAAATCGGCGGGCCAATCGATGTCGATATCCTCACCCGGCGCATCGCAGGCAATCGGCAGGGTCGCGGGCGGAAGAAAACTGCGCGCGGTGCGCAAGGGCTCTGTGCGGACAGCGTAGAATGACCCGGTTAACGCCCAAGCCGGCGGCATATCCTGACTGCGCGCAGCGGCGGCCAATTGATGCGGGGTGCCAATCCGCGCAAGGCCGCCATCCTCAATCTCCATCAAACAATGAAGCGGATGATGATGCGGACGCACCGCGCCCACCACAGCGCAGGCCTCTGGCGATTTTGCCAGAATTTCTATCCCCGCATCAATGCGTCCCGCCGCGCGAAAAGGGGATGTCGGTTGAAGCAAGCAAAGCACATCCCAATCGCGACCAGCGTCGCGTTCATGGTCCAAGGCATGCAAAGCCACATCCACACTGCTCGCATGATCACCCGCCAACCCGGCCGGACGGTCCAGCACATGGGCGGCGCGCGCGCGCGCTATTGCCGCGATTTGGGGGTCGTCTGTTGAGACCAGAACCCGCCCAACTGCGCGCGCCGCCAAGGCGTTATCCAGCGTCCACTGGACCAAAGGCTTTCCTCCCAGCAAGCGGGCGTTCTTACCCGGCACGCGCTTTGATCCGGCGCGCGCAGGGATCAAAGCGAGCACCCTAAGCGGCATCGCGCGCAACGTTGATCTGAGCAACGCCCGCCGCAGGTTTCTGGCTGCCCAAGAACTCCTGCGCCCACAATTCAACCGCCATCAACGCGCGAATTTCTCGCGTGCGGTTTTCGCGGCCTGCAACATGCGCGTCGATGTATTGGGCCATCCGCCCGGTCTCAAACAGCGTGCTGGTAAGCGAATCGCTTCCCAGCAATGTCGCGCGCGCCGCCGGGGCGAGCCGGTCTTTGAACCATTCACCGATTGGAACCGTGAACATTTGCTTCTTGCGATAGGCAAGGTCCTCTCCGATCATCGGAGCGACCGCTTTCTTGAACAGATATTTCGTCTCGCCATCGCGCAGTTTGAATTCACCCGGCATGGTGAAAGCAAACTCCATCATGCGATAATCGAGCATCGGCGTGCGCGCCTCGACCCCTTCGGCCATGCCCATTCGGTCTGGTTTAACCAGATTGTTGCCCGGAAGAAGCAGCTGCATATCGATGTTCAGCGCCTGATTAATCCGGTCCCAATGATCGCTGTTGTCAAAATGGTCTTTGAGCAGGTCGGCAGGGGCATTCGCGTCCACCTCACTTGCAAATTCGGATCGGTACAGCCGGTTTTTCTCAGCTGGATCAAACAGCGATATGTTGGCGAGATAGGCCGCCCTAAACGCTGCATCGCTTTCATCATCCGGCCGATTGGCGAAGAAATTGCGGTGCTTGTCATAGCCCGCGAACAGCTCATCCCCGCCATCACCGGTCAGCACGACTTTCACATAGCGCGAAGCCAGTTGCGAAACGCGGCGGGTCGGCATGAATGAGACATCGCCGTGCGGTTGATCCAGGTGCCAGATCACATTGGGCCATGCGGCAACCATGTCGGGATCAACGATTTCGGCGATATGGTCGGTCCCAAACCGCGATGCGGCCAGCTGCGCACTCGCCGTTTCATCAAAGCGCGGATCGTCAAAGCCGATAGAAAATGTGCGCACCGGCCTATCCATATTTCGCGCCATAAACCCGACCACGCTGGTCGAATCGACACCGCCCGAAAGAAACGCGCCAAACGGCACATCAGAACGCAGGCGCAGCCGAACTGCATCCTCAAACAGGTCCAGAAATTCTCCTGACCAATCCGCCTCTGACCGATTTGCCATGTCGCGATCCGTCAGCGACCACCACCGCCTTAACTGTGGGCGGCCCCCTGCGCGCAGTTCGGCCATGCATCCCGGCGGCAAGTGGCGAATGCCGCGAAACGCGGTGCGCGGCGGGGGCACGTAATTGAAGGTTAGGAACAGGTCGAGCGCTTGGCTGTCCAATTGCGGCGCGACCCCCGCGGCAAGGATCGATTTGATCTCAGACGCGAAGATGAAGCTGTCCCCGCCCTCATAATAGAACAGCGGTTTGATCCCGATCCGGTCACGGTACAGGCGCAAAGTCTGATCGCGACTATCCCAGATTGCGATCGCGAACATACCGTTCAAACGGCTCACGAAATCGGGTCCCCAAAACCGATAGGCCTGCAGCAAGACCTCCGTGTCTGAGCCGGTTTCCAGCGTGACCCCCTTGCCGCGCAGTTCTTTCGCAAGCTCAATATAGTTGAAGATTTCGCCGTTCTGGACCAGCGCGACCGCGCCATCCTCTGACACGAACGGCTGATCGCCGCCATCGACGTCAATGATCGCAAGCCGTTGGTTGGCGAGGGTGACGCGGCCATTGCTGAACACGCCGTCGCCGTCTGGGCCGCGGTGCGCCTGTGCCCGTGACATGGCGGCGACCCGATCAATCGCAACGCTGCGTCCGGTGAAGGACCAAAAACCTGAAATGCCGCACATGGTCAGACCGTTTCCCGCGCGAAGAGCGTTCGGATTGTTTCAAAAAGAATTGCGATGTCGCGGCGCAGATTGGCGTCAGCGGCATAGTCGAGATCAAGCGCCAACCGCTGTTCGGCCGTCGCACAGGAGCGTAACCGCGCCTGTGCCAATCCAGTGATACCGGGGCGGACACGGTGACGGCGGCGCCAATCGTGCACTGAATAATTGCTCTTCTGCATCGGCGTATCAGGCCGCGGCCCGACGAGGCTCATGTCTCCGCGCAGCACATTGAACAGCTGCGGCAATTCATCGAGGCTGGTGCGGCGGACAAATGCCCCGGCCCGCGTGATGCGCGGATCGCCCGCTTGCGTGGAGAAGCCTCCAAGTGCCTCCGCGTCGGCGACCATGCTGCGCAGTTTGTAGATAGCAAAGGGCGCCCCGCCTCGGCCGATGCGCAGCTGGCGGAAAACGGGCGGGCCGGGGCTGTCTATTGCAATCCAGATCATCAACACCGCGATGACAGGGGCAAAAAACACCAGAGCCGCGCCGCTGATGATAATGTCGAACATCCGCTTCACGCTTGCTTGCTCATTTGGGCGTGTTCTTGATTGGTGCGGATTCGCGCGGCGATAGAACGAACGCGCGATTTCACCTCGTTGTGATTGTTTTGAAGGTCGGCAGCAGACGCCAACAAAGCGTCATCATACACGTCCAGCAAAGCGCGAACCTCGCGTTCAAACACGGCGCCCCCTTCAAGCCCGTCGTGGGCAAAAGTGCGCGAAAGGTTGACCCGCGTGGAGCCCAATCGGGCATGGTCGCGCATGATGAATTCCGCCGGAAGATCCCCTTCGCCCAGCCGCGCGATCCCGCCAAAACCAAACGGTTTGCCCGATGCGCGCAGAGTTTCAGCCGCGATGTCCAACATGCCATTGCCCAGCGGTTCAAACATGAAATCAAGGCCCAACGACATGTGCAGATCGTTTAGTCCGATGAACACTTCGTCCACCGCCGCGCTGCGCGCTAGCTGCTCCAACTCAGCCATCGCCTCTGCGGTTTCGACCAAGGGTATGAAACGGCACCGGCCTGCGATCATTGCGCCGATCCGATTTGCCTCCTGCGCTGAGTGAAACATGGGCAGCATGATGCAGTCCGCGCCGCTTTGAATGGCTTGATCGATCTCGGCCGCGCTGCGCTCGTGGAATGGATTGATGCGCACCATGAGTTCGGTACGGGACAGAGCGCGCGCGACCGGAGCAATATCCTCAACCTGGTGTTGGCTGATCCAGGTGTCGCGCATTTTTTGGCGCTCAAATTTACCGTTCCGCTCTAGGTCGACCATAATCCGGCCAACGCCGGCGCGTTCCGCAGCGACCGCGATATCGGGCGTGTTGGTGATGAGGACGGGGCAGAATGGCTGAGGGTTGGAGTGAGTCACTGGCTCAACCCTCCGCCCAAAAGCGGATCTGTTCGCAGACCCTCAGGACAGTTTCGTCGTCCATATTGGAGCCCGAGGGCAGACACAGCCCGCTTTCAAACAGATCATCGCTAACTGACAGATTGGCTTTTGCATCTGTGTGCGGCTCAAACTCAAAACCTTCGAAAACCGGCTGACGGTGCATCGGTTTCCACAACGGCCGCGCCTCAATGCCGACTGATTGCAGACCGCTCAGGATACGCCGATTGTCCAAACCGCATTCGCGATCGAACTTTGCCGCAGTTAGCCACCGGGTCGAAAAACACCCTTCGGCCTCTGGCATCCACTCGATCCCTTCAACCCCCTGCAAGGCATCTCGATACAACCCAAAAATCTCTCGGCGGCGCGCCACGCGCTCGTCCAATACGGTCAATTGCCCGCGCCCAATCCCAGCGAGGATATTGCTCATCCGGTAATTAAAACCGACCACGTGGTGCTCATAATGCGCCGCCGCTTCGCGTGCTTGGGTTGAGAGGAAGCGCGCCCGAGCGATCATATCTTCATCATCCCCGCACAGCGCACCCCCGCCCGAGGTCGTGATGATTTTATTGCCGTTGAACGAAAACGCGGAAAGCGCGCCAAAGGAGCCCGATTTGCGGCCCTTATAGGTCGCGCCCAGCGATTCTGCCGCATCCTCCAAAACCGGCACACCATACGCATCGCACAGCGCCATCAGCGGATCCATGTCGGCAGATTGGCCATAAAGATTGGCGATGACGACGGCGGCCGGCAACGTGCCGCGCGCCTTGTCCCGGGACAGCGCCCGTTCTAGCGCAGCGGGCGACATGTTCCATGTCTTCCGCTCTGAATCGATGAAGACCGGGATAGCTCGCTCATACCGGATCGGATTGGCAGAGGCCGCAAAGGTGAAACTGGGGCAGTAAACCCGGTCGCCATCTTTGACGCCAAGCAGGATTAGCCCCAAATGCAGCGCCGCTGTCCCAGATGACAGGGCGGCGACATGGCCATTTTCACTGTAATCGGCGAGCTCACGCTCAAACCCCTCAACCTGTGGCCCGAGCGGGGCAATCCAATTGGTGTCAAAGGCTTGCTGGACGAATTCCTGCTCCAGATCGCCCAAATGCGGCGTGGAAAGCAGCACCGGGCCTGCATGATCGCGCCGCTCCAACACGCGCGGCACACCTGCATCGTCGAGCCGAGGAATCGCGGTCACATGAGTGCTTTCAAACAATGCGCCCAGTTCGGCGAGCGAAGTCGTCATCCCCGCAGTCACAGGCTTCGATGCGGGAAGCACCCCAAGCCCATCGCTTTGCTGGTGCCGGCCAAGGATCAACCGCCGCACATCGCCATCGGTGATCATACGCTGCAACCGGCCGCCGCTATCGACCAACATTAAGGGGCCGCCAGCGGTCTCATCCAAACGCTGCAACGCCTCACGCAGGGTCATCGCGCCGGTTACGATTAGTGGCGCAATGGCCGATGATACAGCGAAGGGTTTGGGCGCGTTCATAGGTCCGCCCCCGCGCCGCGCGGCCAGCCGAATTTTGAGCGGAATGCCGTGAAATCAGAGGGATGCATAAATGGTCTCCATCCGCTGAGCCATAATGTCGCGCATGAATAGGCGGCGGACCCGGTCCAACCCGCGCCGGCCCATTGCCATGCATTCGCCGCGATCATCCGCGAGCCGCGCAATCGCAGTCGTCACAGCCTCAATGTCGCCAAGAGTGCACAAAATGCCGCTCTCCCCATTGGCGACGACCTCGGGAATGCCGCCGATGGAATAGGCAATCGCAGGAAGGCCCCGCGCATGCGCCTCCGCCAGAACCAGCCCGAACGTCTCTTTGGGCGACAGATGCAAAAAGGCATGAGCGCGGTCGAGTTCGTCAAAGACATTGTCCAGCGCCCCGGTAAATCGGACCCGTTCGCCAACGCCGCGTTTCGTGGCAAATTCCTCAAGCGAACGGCGCAATGTGCCGTCCCCGACCAGAGTTAAGGTCGCGCGAATATCGGGATTTCGTTCCGCGAATTGCGCAAAAGATTCAATCGAGCAGCGGTGGCCTTTATCGCCGTTCATCATCGCAATGCCGACCAATCGAAACTCGCCGTCGCTCTGGCCGCGATTGGTCCAAGCCGCATCAAACGCCGCCGTGTCGCCGAGCACCCGGTCGGGGGTCATGATGCTGTTGAGTACAGTTCTAATTCGATCCGGTTTTACGCCGTGGTGCACCAAATTATGGCGCATGAATTCGGACACAGCGAGCAGCGGGAACGGCATGCGTTTAAGCAGCCCTTCTTTGCCCTCACCTTGAACTGTGTTCACCACTTTTACACCGCGGCCAAGGCCCGCAATCCAAGCCATCAATCCGGCCTGAGCGTTAAAGCTGTGGACCACTTCAAAGCCTGTGCCAGCGATGATTTGGCGCAGCTTTGCCGCGCCTTTTGCCATGCGACCGGCAGAACGGTCGCCAAGGGCCAATCCGGGCACAATGTGAACGGCAAAGCCGCTGTCGATGAAACGTGCGGTTCCAGCATCGCTGCCCACGGCCAGCTCCACATGCCAGCCGCGATCCCGCATGGCGTTCGCGATGGCGAACATCAAAACACCGGGCCCAGCGAGCCGCACATCCGATCGCGCCAAAAGAACCCGCCTATGCTGCATCGGCGACTCCAACCGGCATGGCTTCGAGTTCGGCGACCACATTGGCCAGCGCATCGTTAGGCATTGCGAAAGAGGCGTCGCTGTTGCTGTCTATTGGGCTGGCCAAGGCGCGCTCAATCGCGCCTTCAAGATCACCGATTGCGGGGCTAATCTGGGCGAAACCGTAGTCTGCAAAGCGGCATTCATGCGCAATTTTTGAGCCCATCTGAAGCACCACGGGAAGGCCCGAAAGCGCTGCTTCGATCCCGGCGGTCGACCCGTGTGTGACCAAGGCATCGGCATCGAACAGCTCCTCAGCCAGGCTTGCGTTGTGAAAGCACCGAAATGGAGGCTTTATCCAATCGGGATTGGGGTCTTCATTGGGATGAAGCCGGATACGCACGTCCAAATCGTCCCGGATACTGGCGATATGGTGGAGCTGCGCAATCACTTGCAGGCGGTGCCGCGCATCTTGCCCGGTTAATGGCTGCGAAGCGTAAAGCACGGTCTTGCGCGCACCGCCTGTCGCCGCCGCCTTACTGTCACGCCGATCCTTGAGCCTTGCCATAGGTTCGAACGCCGGATTGCCAGTGACGGCGATTTTGTCCGGCGCGTGCCCTGATGCAATCAATACGCGTTTCACTGCCTCGTTTAGGACCAGAATGCGGTTTGCGTAATCGGGCCTATGCAGCCAATGGTTGCTCGCGCTGGCCAAGGTGTCATTCAGGACCACCGCCGGTATGCCGCGTGTCTTTGCTCCATCAATCAGAGCCTTTTCCGCGCGGGGTGAATTGGTGGTGAGGACCATGTCTGGCGCGACTGTGTCGATAATGCGGTCCGCCAATGCTGTGTGCTCAAACGCGGCCCTGCCTTTGTCTGAATAGAGAGACGCCGCGCGCTCCTTTCCATAGGAGGCGACAAGGTGATGATAGCCCAGCCCGTGATAGGCGATGCTCTCCTCGCGGGAGACAGCCCCGTGTGTGGGTGCATCACCGACCAGCCGTTCGCCATAAGCAAGTATGTCTGCGTCAGCGGGACCGATCAGGTCGCGCGCTTGCCATATGCAAACACCTGCGCCGATCGCACCTGCCCTGATCACCCGATCATAAGCAGTCGTGAGCGCCAAGAAATGCACGTCCCATCCGCGCGCATTGAGCGCGATGACCACCGGCAGACAGGCGTTCACATGGCCCCCTCCATAGGCGGCGCAAAGGATCGTTGGATTAGACAATTCGGCGCATTTCCCTGCTTTGGGGGTTCGGATTCAAAGGCTTTTGGTGCCGGTCGCTGCGCAATTATCCGGATGGCTTTGCGCAGTTTTGCCGGCGCATTTGAGATAGTTTTTCCACTCACTCGTGGGAAAGGCTATTGCATCCAAAACCGAAGCAATTGCACATCGACCAAGAGCCATCGAACGCTTGGTCAGACCCCGCCAGAAAGGCACACGAATGCGCACTGTCCTCATCACCGGATCGGCCGGTTTCATCGGGTACCACCTCGCGCAGCTGCTGCTCGATGAGGGGTTTCGCGTGGTCGGGTATGACGGGATGACCGACTATTACGATGTGCGCTTGAAAGAGCGGCGGCATCAGATGTTGTTGCAAAATCCGAACTTTTCGTGCCGCGAAGGAATGCTGGAAGACTTTGATGCGCTGCACGCACTGGCCATGGAGGCAAGGCCCGATGTGATCGTCCATCTCGCCGCGCAGGCGGGGGTGCGGTACAGCCTTGAAAACCCGCGCGCCTATGTCGATGCGAACCTGGTTGGTGCGTTCAATGTGATGGAATGCGCGCGCGAATTGGGCGTGGATCACCTGCTGATGGCGTCCACCTCATCGGTGTACGGCGCGAACCCCGATATGCCGTTTGATGAGCGCGAAAAATGCGACACGCAATTGACGCTTTATGCCGCCACCAAAAAAGCGAATGAGGCGATGTCGCATTCCTATGCGCATTTGTGGAACCTTCCGACAACGATGTTCCGTTTCTTCACCGTCTATGGCCCGTGGGGTCGCCCCGATATGGCGCTATTTAAGTTTACGCGCGGCATTTTGGAGGGGACACCGATCGACATTTACAACAATGGAGAGATGTTCCGCGACTTTACCTATGTCACCGACTTGGTCCGCGCGATCCGATTGTTGATCGACAAAGCGCCCGTGCGGCCAGAGGCGCCGGAGGATATTCCACAATGGGATTCGCTCTCAGCCGCCGCGCCTTGGCGGGTCGTGAATGTTGGCAACAGCGACACGGTAAAGTTGATGGATTTTGTCACCGCCATCGAAGCGGAATGCGGGCGCGAGGCAGTCAAAAACTTCATGCCGATGCAAAAAGGTGATGTCCCCGCCACCTATGCCGACGCGACATTGCTGCGCGAATTGACCGGTTACAGCCCGCAAACAGACGTGCGCGATGGAATCAAGGCATTCGTCGCGTGGTACCGCGACTATTATTCTGTCTGATAATTAACCGTCGCTGGGAGGAGGGGGCGTGGTGCTGGGCAGTGCGTCTTCACCCGGGATTGGCCCGTCGCGTTCGCGTTCCAACCGTTCCAAATATTCGCGTTCGATCTGCTCAACCCGCTCTTGTTCGGCAGCAGCGTCGCCATCAATCGTCGACAGGCGATCTTGGCGCGCCTCTTCAATCAACTGACTGAATCTGACGCTCTCGCCTTCTGCGCGTTCGGCATAGGCTTGATCGATGAAACGCTCAGTGCAGCCAGTAAAACCACCCGCGCCAGCCGGGTCGCATGACATTGTCCCAAAGGCCCCGATGTAGCGGATGCTTTCAACCTGACGAGTGCGCGAGATGTTTTCTGGCGAATCGCTTTGACGCAAATTGGATGGGATGCGGTACCGGTCCGCTTCGACCAGAATTTCGCATACAACGATCTCACCCTCAACAGTCGGCTCGGGGCACTCACTTTCGTCATAGGCGATGACCATATTGACCCGCTCACCAGAATCATCCTGTGCGGCTGCGGGGCTTGCGAAAGCCAGCGCGGCAAAAGGGGCGATAAGCGCGGTGCGTGTCAGGTGAGACATTCTGTTTCCTCTTAAATGCGTCAGAGCGACGCACAATCATCGTTATGAGCCATTAAGCCGAGTTCGCTGAACTGCAACTGAAGCCCTGCTTTTGCGTGTTAAGCGGTTCAAACCCGCTCGCTAACCTTGATCGCAATTCGGCAGCCCAGCCGGATCGCTCCTGACAGCAGCGGATAGGCAGGGGCCTTTTCCGCTCCATGAGCCAGCGCAGCGTCACGGTGTTCGCGCTCTTCTTCGCGGAATTCCTCAATCATTTCGGCCAATTCTGGCTCCGCGCCGGTTTCGGCAAGTCGGTCGAGCTGATCAGAATAATGCTTGTCGATCTCCGTTTCGACTGCCGCGGTGCATGCCATCGCCGCCTGAGGCCCCAACAGTGCCGTCCCCGCTCCCAGTGCGTATCCGGCAGCAGACCAAAAAGGATGCAAAGCCGTGGGGCGAACGCCGCGCTTGGCCATCACTTCGTCAAACCGGGCGCGGTGCACCTCTTCTTGTTCGGCCATATGGCGGATTTCGGCGGATTGTGGCCCGCGATCGCCCATCACGGCCAATTGGCCTTTATAAATCCGGGTTGCGCCAAATTCTCCGGCCTGATCGACGCGGATCATGCGGTGAAGTTCGTCGCGGTCCATAATTTGCTCCTGAAAGTTGGTCTTCTCTTACTTCTTATACGTGGCGAGCGCCAGAACAGCCGCTCCGCCAGCGCAAGAAATCAGGAAATTCCAGCCGGCGAGCGATATTCCAAACAGATCCCATGGCGCCACATCGCAGCGAATGAGCGGTGCAGCAGAAATGTCCATAACATCGACATCGCTGGCCAATGTGCTGCATCCGGTGATCCCTTCCCACCAACCATATTCGACGCCAGCGTGGAATCCGCCGATCAATCCCGAGGTGATGATAGCGAGACCTGCCAAGGCGACCCAAACGCGTCCGGGAGCGGCAACAAATGAGACAATCGCGAGGGCAATCGCTGCAAAATGTGGCCACCGCTGCCACCAACACATTTCACATGGGAACAGGTCGAACCCGTATTGAGAAATATACGCCCCACCCAGCAAAGTTGCCGGGATCGCGAGTGCCAAAGTGCGCGCTTGCTGCAATCCGTTCATAGTCCAGCCTTTAGGCGGCCTGTTTGCGAAAGGCCACCAAATGAAAACCTATCGCCGCCTTATTGCCTAAGCGCGACCGAACTGGCCGTAGTGCGGCGCAGGGTTTCAAGAGCATAGTGCAGCTGAAAATCCTCAACGCCTTGCTCTTCGAGCTGTTCGGACGTGAGTTGGAAACGCGGATCATCGATGTTGTCATCTTCCATTTCCGCATCATCAATGCCCAATTCGTTCACAAGGTGCCCGCGCAAATCGGATTCGCGCGTGCGGTACTTCTCTCGCAGCGCAAAGTCCGGATCGGAAAGCTGAGGCACGCGAATGTCGGGCGTGATCCCGCCTTCTTGAACAGAGGCGCCCGACGGCGTGAAGTAGCGCGCGGTGGTCAATTTCAGCGCCGCGTCCGGCCCCAAAGGCAGGAGCGATTGCACTGAGCCTTTGCCAAAGCTGCGCTGGCCCATAATAAGCGCGCGGCGGTGGTCTTGGAGCGCGCCAGCCACGATTTCCGAAGCTGAAGCCGAGCCCGCGTCAATCAAGACGATCACCGGAACGCCTTCGGCCATATCGCCGCGGAACACCGTTTCGGCATCATAGAGCAAGGTTTCGCCGCGTGCCCGGCCGCGTTGAGACACGATACGGCCCGAATCGAGGAAAAGATCCGACAAAGCGACCGCTTCATCCAATGAGCCCCCCGGGTTAGAGCGCAAGTCCAGCACCAGACCGCTCATCCGGCCTGTCGCCTCGCTCTGCAATTCTTCCCATGCGCGGTAGACATCGGCGCCAACGTCGGCGGAAAATTCATTGACCGAAATATGGCCAACATTTCCGGCCTCAAGCGAGAAGGTAACCGGCTCCAGTTCAATAACGCCGCGCGTCACGTCCACTTCGAACGGTTCATCGCGGCCTGGGCGGAAAATCGTCAACTTGATCGAAGTGCCTTCTTTGCCGCGCATCTCCGCAACAGCGTCATCCAAAGTTCCGCCATAGATCAGCTCACCGTCAAGATGGGTGATGAAATCGCCCGCTTTGATGCCTTGCTGATCCGCAGGGCTGCCTTTGAAGGGCGAGATCACTTTGACCGCACCATCTTCCATAATGACCGACAGGCCCAGCCCCGAATAATTGCCATCAATCATCGTTGTGAGCCGCTCAAGATCGCTGCCGTCGAGATAAGCAGAATGCGGGTCAAGCGACGTCAGCATCCCATCAATCATCCCGCGCACCAATTGCTCATCATCAACCGGCTCAACATAATTGGCCTGTATGCGTTGATAGACCGCGAACACTTTGGCCAATTCGGGGCCTGCCCGGCCATCGACCTGCGCCATAGTGGCGGTTGTGGCGGGGATCAGCGCGACTGCGGTGACGAGAGCGGCGCTGCGAAGGAAGGCGGCGATTTTCATGAGGTGTGCAAGGCTCCTTTGATACCACCGTTGTATCGCGCCGTGGACCTTAACACCAGATGAGAGCGGGATGCGGGGTGGATAGTCCCTATGCGGGCCAGTTTGGGGCGAAGTTCTTATCAAATCAGCGCAGGAAAGCGCCGGCCCTGTTTGAATTATGACAGGAAGTTTAGAGGGTTAACAGGTTCGCCATCACGGCGAAGCTCAATCCCGACCATCGGTTCTTCGCGCCCGGCGACCCCCAATGGAGCGCCGCCAATCACGTCATCACCAACCTGCGCCGCAACCCTGTCGAGCCCAGTTACAAGGCTGGTCCAGCCGCCGGGATGTTCAATAATCACGATTCGCCCAAAGCCGCGGTAAGGTCCGGCAAAGGCGATTCGGCCAGAAGCAGGGGCCACAACTTGGGCGCCCGGCGCAGGTGCCAAAGACAAAGCGGTTGAACGCAGTCCACTGTCGCGCAGCTCGCCGAAACCGGCGACCGTTCTCCCCTGAACCGGCAATTGAAAGGACTTGAGCGTTGCGGCGCTAGTCGCGGTTGGGCTGGGCGAAGGATCGGCGATGTCAATCGCTCCGCCTGTGGCTGAAATGTTCGCTGGGCGCATCACCGGGCCTGCCAAGGCGGCCAAGTCGCGGCGCAGTGCAGCGTTGTCGTCGATCACGTCGATCAGGCCGTCCAAATCCCGCGCTTCCTCCGCGAGTGTCAAAGCGCGCTCTCCTTCGCGCACGGCGTTGCTGCGTGCCTCTCTCGATACCAGTCGTTGCTGCGATTCCAATGCCGCCAATTGTGCGCGGCGGCGCTGCAAGTCTTCCTCACTGCCGCGCAAATTGGTGAGATTGCGCGCGGCCTGCTCCTCCAATCGGCGGCCTTCCTCCAATTCGCCGCGCAAAGCAGCAGTGCGGCCGCGAATCTCAGGCACCGCGGAAGCAAGCACAGCGCGGACGTAGACCAAGTCTTTGAGGGACCCCGGTTGTAAAGCCGACAATGCCAGTGGGCGGCGAGCGGTTGTTTGAAGCGCGCCTGTCAACCGAACCAGAGGCTCTTGCCGGTCTGCAAGCCGCGCCGACAACGCTTCTCTGTCGGCCTGTGTCAGGGAATACCGCGCGCGCGCGGCAGCGATATTGGCCTCGGCTGTCTGGATTTGCGCGGCAATGGCAGCGGCTTCATTGGCGGTTTTATCCGCCGCTTCGGTGGCCTCATTCGCTTCGCCAGCGAAGCGGTCTGCGCGGGCCTGCGCTCGTTGACTTTCGCGCGTTGCGCGCTCCAACTCGGCCTGTGCTTCGTCAGGCTCAAGCACGGCGACATCGCGCTGAGCGCGGCCATGCGGCGCGGCAAAGGCAATCGCGGCGGTGATCGCGCCTAAGATTATAGAGAAGAGAACAGATTGCCGCATGACCGGCCTATTTTGCCCGATGATGTGCCTCGATGATAGGCCCAATAATCAGCTGCGGTGATAAGGGTGTCCGGCGATGATCGTGGTCGCCCGATAAAGCTGCTCCATCAGCATCGCCCGGGCCAGCAAATGCGGCCATGTCGCAGGGCCAAACGCGAGCAAAAGGTCAGCATCTTTGCGTTCAGCATCGCTGTGACCGTCCGCTGCGCCAAGTACAAAGCGCGCCTCTCTAATACCATCATCGCGCCACCGGCCCAGCACGCCAGCAAAGGCTTCTGAACCCATGACCTTACCGCGCTCATCGAGAAGGATGGTTTTGTGCGGGGTCTGCGGCTCAGGCACCTTGCCGCCCGTTTCAGGCAACTCGGTCAACTTAACCGGCCAAGTCAGCCGTTTTTCATACCGCGCGACAAGCTCCGCTTCGGGTGAGCGAGCAATCTTGCCGCGGGCGATAACGTGGAGAAGGATGGTTAGGCCCGGCCCATGTGCGGTTCGCCGCCTTCAAACGACCACATGCGCTCCAGATTGTAGAACGTGCGGACTTCGGGGCGGAACAGGTGGACGACAACATCGCCGGCGTCGATCAGAACCCAATCGGCAGTTGGCAGGCCTTCGATTCGCACTGGCCCCATGCCCGCCTGCTTCACTTTCTCCGACAATTTCTGCGCCATGGCCGCAACCTGCCGGGTCGAACGACCGCTGGCGATGACCATGTAATCGGCGACCGAGCTTTTCCCTTCGAGTGGAATGGAGACAATTTCCTGAGCTTGATCGTCGTCAAGCTGGGTCATCACCAGATCGTGGAGGGGATGGTCTTTGTGATCAACGGGCATAGATGCGGGTGCCTTTGGCGGTGCAGCGGGAAGGGTTGGTGTTTGTGTCATAGACACGCGAGAATCTCCGGATTGAGGGGGTAAAATGGGCGTCTGAGCGCCCGATGGCAAGGAAAGTCGTGTACGACCGGAGCAAATGAGGCACGTCAAGAAGCTTGGGCCTCATGAACTGTGATCGCCTTTAACCAGCCTAAATGTTAGCGGGTCTCGCACAGCTGCATCGCGATACTGCAAAGCCCAATCGGCATTGTCACGGCGAATGGCCGTGGCCGAACTGGAATCAGGATCGAAACGCATAAACACCAGTGCCGGTGCGCTCCTGTGCAAAGTGCCCCGTTTCTTGGAAATACTAGCGGCAGACACTCGGTAGCGTCTGAGCCAGGCCATGGCGGGACTTGTCATAGCCTCTGCATTATAGCCGGGACGCGCGATCACTGCAATCGGAACCAGCCGGGCAATGTCACGCCACCCCTTCCACCGGTGAAACTGCGCCAAATTGTCCGACCCCATCAGCCACACAAACTGGCGTTTGGGATAGCGGTCTTTCAAATTGCGCAGCGTCTCAACCGTGTAGCGGGTGCCCAGTTGACCTTCAATCGCGGTCGGCACAATTCGCGCGCGGCGGGCCTGCACCCGCGCCGATTTGAGGCGTGCGCCTATCGGGGCCATTCCTTTGCGTGGTTTTAGCGGATTGCCCGGGGAAACGAGCCACCACGCCTCATCCAACCCGAGTCGATCAATCGAAAACTGCGTGATCCGCCGGTGTCCGATGTGCGCAGGATTGAAGCTGCCGCCCAAAAGCCCTGTGAGCATCTTACGCCGCCGCCATTTCAGGGACGCGCCTGACCGGTGCCGCGCACCAGCCATTTGTATGTTGTCAGCCCTTCAAGCGCGACCGGCCCGCGCGCGTGCAGTCGTCCGGTGGCAATACCGATCTCCGCGCCTAGCCCAAATTCGCCGCCATCGGCGAATTGAGACGAGGCGTTGTGCATCACGATCGCACTGTCGACGCGGGCAAAGAATTGCTCAGCTGCCGCATCGTCGCCAGTCACGATCACATCGGTGTGGGCAGAGGAATGGCGCGCGATATGCCCAAGCGCGTCGTCCAATCCATCGACCATTGCGACAGACAGGACCGAGTCGAGATATTCCGTATCCCAGTCTTGATCGGTTGCCGCGATTACACGCGGATCAAGCGCCTGGCTGCGCGCATCGCCTCGCAATTCGCATCCTGCATCAATCAAATCAGCGACAACCGCCTGTGCCGCATCAAAGCCCACATCGATGAGCAGCGTTTCCATCGCCCCGCAAATGCCGGTGCGGCGCATTTTGGCATTGAGCGCGATTGTTCGCGCCATTTCCGCGTCCGCGCCTGCGTGAATATATGTGTGGCAAATCCCGTCGAGATGCGCGAGCACGGGGACACGGGCATCGGCCTGAACCCGCGCGACCAGGCTCTTGCCCCCGCGCGGCACAATCATATCGATCAGGCCCGCCGCGCTGAGCATTGCACCCACCGCAGCGCGGTCCTGGGTTGGGATTAATTGCACCGCTTCTGGAGGGACGCCGCCTTCGGCGAGGCCTGCGTTGAAACTGGTTAGAATAGCCCGGTTTGAATGGACCGCTTCGCTGCCTCCTCGCAACAGCGCAGCGTTGCCGGCACGCACGCACAAAGCTGCGGCATCCGCGGTGACATTAGGACGGCTTTCGTAGATAATCCCGATGGTGCCGATGGGCACCCTGACGCGGCTTAGCTTGAGACCATTGGGACGCTGAGAAGTGTCGATAATTTCGCCGACTGGATCAGGCAATTTGGCCACTGCTTCTACGCCAGATGCAACACCCTCCAACCGGGCGCTGTCGAGGGCCAATCGGTCCAAAAGCGCGGCGGAAAGTCCATTTTTCCGGCCCGCTTCGACGTCTTTCGCATTGGCTGCAATAATGGCGGCAGAATCATTGCGCAGCCGAGCGGCAGCGCAAAGCAAGGCGTGCGCCCGGGCCTCGCTTGATAGGCTCGCCAAGGTTCGTTGAGCCCGGCGGCCCGCCTTCGCGAGTCCCTCAACAAGCGATTGAGGAGACTGAATAGAATCGGTTTTTGTGGTCGCGGTCTGGTTCATTACACCGCCCAATAGCAGCGCAGCAGCGCTCTGTCAGCGTGTCGTTGCCCGCCCCTCTCTGGGCCTCGTTCGAAGCGTCGAATCGCAGCGATTCTTACCGAACGGTGAGTTTGTATGGATGCGACATCTCCGCGATTCATCGCAATATTGCTGTTATATGAACGCTTCACCGCGAATCCCCATCGGTTCGGCGGTTAGCGCGCTTCGGAGATTCGATTCTTTACAAGTCGCTTGTTACTCGCTTGTCGCAACCGAAAAAGAAAACGACCGGGGCCGCTTTGTCAGATTCACAGTCCGAACGCACGTTGATGGAGAGAGTGCGCGATTGGTTCCCCGATCGTGAATTCTTTATGCGCTCACAAGGCCAAGTTCGGTTCATCAAGATCTCATCCAAAATGCAAATGGGCGCCGCGTCGGCTGCGGCTTTGCTGGCAGTTGGCTGGGCCGGGTCGATGGGGATCATGGCATGGAACAACTACGCCGCTGAAGCGAGCATCGCATCATTCCAAGAGGAAAAGGCAGCCGTAGCGAGCGCGCGCGAGCGTATCGATGATTTCAGCGGCAATCTCGATCAGGTCGTTGCAGATTTGCAAGCGCGCCAAGAAACTTTGGATGGTATGGCAGAATTGCTGCCAGACGAGATCCAAACGGTGGACACCAATGTCACCGATTCCAGCGAAGAAACCGCCAAGACGGTTGAGCAGGTGGGTATCTTGTTCCCACACGCGCGAGGTCTCGCTGAGATCGAGGCTCGCCAGCTGGCATTCGTTGAAAACATGACCCGCTATGCCGATTGGCGCGCGGCCCGCGCCGAAGACGCTCTGCGTAAACTCAATCTTGATCCCAATGCGATGGCCCGGGCTGTTGGATCGGATGCTTCTTCTGCGATGGGTGGTCCGCTCGAAATTTTGGCAACGGCTGCGGACGGCTCTCTTGATCCGCGTTTTGAGCGCCTCGGCCTCAGCCTTGCTCGCATGTCCGCGCTCGAACGCGCTTTGGAGGGTGTGCCGCAGGTGGTGCCTGCCGCCGATCAACGCATAACCTCCGCCTTTGGCTATCGCCGCGACCCTTTCACGCGCAGCGGCGCGATGCACAGCGGGATCGATTTCAAAGGCGCGTATGGATCGCCAATCTTCGCCGCAGCAATAGGCGAGGTCAGCTTTGCTGGATGGAAGTCCGGCTATGGTAAGACTGTAGAGATCACTCATGCCAACGGCATCATGACGCGATACGCTCATATGTCTCGGATCGACGTAACTGCCGGGCAGTCCGTCGAAGGCGGTGCCACAGTAGGTGGCCTAGGCAGCACCGGCCGGTCTACTGGTCCGCATCTACATTTCGAAGTTCGTATCAACGGGCGCGCGGTTAATCCGCGCCCCTTCCTGGAGGCAGCCCCCGATGTTCTCAAAGAAGCGCGCGGAACCGGAACAGCCGACCGCTCCACAACCCGCCCCCGCCCCTAAATCCCGAGGAAGAAGCATGGCTCAAGGCAATTCGACCTTTTCGGTTATCGGATCGGACGTGACGATCAAAGGCGATGTTAGCGCATCGGTTGACCTGCACGTCGATGGTAAAATCGAAGGTGACATCAAATGCGCCTCGCTCGTTCAGGGCGAAGCCAGCGTCATTTCTGGCGGCATCACCGCCGAAACCGCGCGTATGTCCGGCAAAGTTGTTGGGTCAATCACCGCAAAGGAATTGGTGATCCTGAAAAGCGCCCAGATCGAAGGCGATGTGCATTACGATGCCCTCACCATTGAACAAGGCGCGCAGGTCGATGGCCGGTTTGCGCCCAATGGACAACGCGCCGCAGCAGCGCCCAAGCCAGCGCCAGCGACAAAGAACGGTAGCGATTCAGATCCGCAATTGCAGATGGCGAATTAAGCCAAATACTACGTTCAATCGAAACAAGAAACGCCGCGAGCCATCAACAGGCGCGCGGCGTTTTTCTTTATGCCATTGGATCGCGGCGGCCTCAGAGGACTTCGGCTCGCGCCGTTATTGGGCGGCCTCAGAGGACTTCGGCTCGCAGGGCCTTTCGGTCGAGCTTGCCGATGATCGTTTTGGGCAATTCATCGCGGATCACAACAGAATCGACCCGCTCATGCTTTCCGATGCGTTGGTTGAGCCATGATTTGAGAGCGTCACCTTCAATCGCGCTGTTTGCTTCCAACGTGACATATGCGCGGGGAACTTCGCCGCGATATTCCTCAGGCACACCAATAACCAGCGCCTCTTTTACAGCCTCGTGCTTCAAAATTGCGTCCTCAACGACGCTTGGAAACACCTTAAACCCGCCGACGGAGATCATGTCTTTGATCCGGTCGACAATCTTCAGGAAACCGTCCTCATCCATCTCCGCCACATCACCGGTGCGCAGATATTGGGTGTTTCCTCTGGTAACGAACACATCGGCGGCAGTTTCGGTTCGGTTCCAATATCCGCGCATAACCTGCGGACCGTGGATGGCCAGTTCACCCGGTGCGCCTTCTACTGCGAGCTTTGTGGGATCTTCTTTGTCGAGCAAAACGATTTCAGTCCCAGCAACCAATTGGCCGATCGTGCCGCGTTTGCGCGTGCCCGCATAAGGGTTGACCGAAACCACGCCGGAGCTTTCGGTGAGGCCGTACCCTTCGACCAACCGCACTCCGGTCGTCGCTTCGAATCGCTCATGCACCTGCGCGGACATGGGTGCGCCGCCCGAAATGCAGACTTTGAGCGAGGAAAGGTCGGTTTTCGGTAGATCTGGATGGTCCAAAAGCGCCTGAAACATCGTCGGCACTCCGGGAAATCCGGTGGTTTTGTATTTTTGGATGGTCTGCAAAACTTGGCTCGCGTCGAACCTCGGCACCATCGCAATTGACGCCCCCGCAACGACTGAGTGATTGAGCAGCGCGGTGTTTGCAAAGACATGGAAAAACGGCAGCGCACCCATGAACACCTCTTTGCGAGGGTCCTCAAATGGATTGATCGCAGCGATTTGCTGCGCGTTTTGCGTCAATTGGCTGTGGCCGAGCATCGCGCCCTTGGGCCGACCAGTCGTTCCGCCGGTGTATTGGAGCAGCGCCAGGTCTTCGGTTGCATCAAGCGCGGGCAATTCCATGGCCTCATCGCTCAACATTTCGGACCAAGGCCGCGTCGCCGTGCTCCAATCGACTTTCGCAATTTGGCTGCGCTTTAGCAGTTTAAGCGCCGCGCCCTTTATCCAAGGGAGCATTTGGGAGAGCGAGCCGACGACCAATCTTTCAAGCTCAGACGTTGCGAGCACTTGCGCAGCGTTGCCATACAATTCGGGCACATCCACCGTGACCAAAACCCGCGTCCCGCTGTCGGCGACCTGCCACGCCAATTCTTCAACCGAGTAGAGCGGCGAGAAATTGACCACGACCGCCCCCGCCATCATCGCACCGTAATAAGCGGAGGCGTAGATCGGAACATTGGGCAGGAACAGCCCAACCCGGTCGCCTTTCTGGATGCCGCTGGCAATCAGACCCGCCGCAAAGCGCTGAGCCTCCGCAAAGACATCCCCATACGAATATGTCCGGCCTAGAAAATGCAAGAATGGCGCCGACGGATCATACTGCACCGTCCGCTCAAACATTTGCGGCAGCGTCATGTCTTCGAATTGCGTGTCCCACGGGGTTGGGTGGTGATAGGCGGCGCTATTGACATACATGTTAATAGACATGGCCGATCAGCCCCTCTGGCACAAGCAAAAGAGCACTCAGAAGAGCGCTTTTCGTGTCAGAATGCATGAAGGGGGGCATGAACCGCATCCCCCAATTCACGCAGCGTTACTCGCTGGGTGTGTCGTCTTCAGCGGGTGGCTGTGCAAAGCCCGAAGTCGAAGGGGCAACATCGCCTGCTTCTTCGGCTTCGCGTTTTTTGGCGAGCCATGCTTCTGCCTCGGCCTCTTGCGCGGCTTCGGCGGCAGCTTTCACAGTGGCGTCGCGTTCCGCGCGCAACTCTTCGATCAGTTTGTCTTTGTCAGAGCGGCCATCGGTAACAACGGGCGCCTCGGCATCGTCAACAACGCCGGCGCGCTTGGCTGCTTTGGCAACGGCCGCGTCCAATTCGCGCTGTGAACACAGACCCACTGTGACAGGATCTTTGGGTTGAATGTTTTGGATGTTCCAATGCGACCGTTCGCGAATCGCGCCGATTGTGTTGCGCGTCGTGCCGATCAACTTGGAGATTTGCGCATCCGAAATCTCTGGGTGATTGCGCAGCAGCCACGCGATACCATCAGGCTTATCCTGACGCTTTGACACCGGCGTGTAGCGCGGGCCTTTGGTGCGGGTCACTTCGACCGGTGCCTTGTGCATTTTCAGCGCATAGTTTTCGTCCGCTTGACCCAGTTCAATCTCTGCCAAGGTCAGTTCGCCCGCGTGAACGGGGTCACGTCCGGTGTATTTGCTGCCTGCAAGATCATCAGCCATCGCCTGCACTTCGAGAATGTGCAGTCCGCAAAATTCAGCAATCTGTTCAAACGACAGACCCGTGTGATCCACGAGCCAAGTGGCGGTTGCGTGCGGCATCAGCGGGGTGGGCTGGCCCATAGGAAAACTCCGTAAAAATATAGAAGGCCGCCCCTTTCGGAGCGGCCAGTGCAGATCGTTAGATAGGCTAAGCCTGAGCAAACGGCAAGGAATTGGTTTGATCCGAATTCACCGCATCCAATCGCTTACAAAATCAGAGCGCCGTCACAGCATGTACTGGTGCGTCGTGACAGGGTTCCAACGCGACCAGACCAGACAAAAACTGCTGTGAGGCCGCTTCCCAGGAAAACCCGGCAGCATAGGCCATGCAATCGTCCCGTTTCTTTAGCAGCGCCAGTTCGATTGCTTCGTCCAAATTCTCTAACATCGCGCCCACTTTTGGCGTGAGAATGTCAATCGGCCCCGCCGCGGGGAAGGCCGCCACCGGTGTTCCGCAGGCGAGCGATTCGATCATGACAAGGCCAAATGTATCGGTGACGCTGGGGAACACAAAGCAATCTGCACCCGCATAAAATCCCGCAAGATCACTGCCCGTTCTTGCGCCCATAAACATTGCTTGCGGATATCTGGGCGCAGGCACCGACATATAGTCGAGCGGGGAAATGACAGTTACCTCATGCCCCCATCCGCGCAAGACACCGCATGTAGTTGAAAGGGTCCGCACCACACCATTGACTTGTGGCTGCCAAGCGTCGGTAATGATGAGAATGGAACGCGGAGTGCCGGCCAGAGCGCTATCGTTCCAGCGCCCTATTGAAGGCTGCATATTCATGCTGCCTCCAACGACTTTTGCCGTTCCGCAGGCGATGTTTCTTGGGCGGTTGGTGTTTGCTCCCTCGAGTGGATCACATCGGCCCAATTGAGGATTTCCATCCGGCCATCGTGATGCTCGACCAAGGCATTGCATCCCTCAACCCAATCGCCATCGTTCCAGTACTCAATGGTCCGCCCATTGTGCTCGAATGTGCGCGCCTCTGCTGTGTGGATATGGCCGCAAACCACGCCGTCTACGCCGCGTTCTCCGGCTGCCTTGGCCACGATCTCTTCGTATTGAGAAATGAATTCGACCGCGTTTTTGACCTTGTGTTTGGCCGCCTTGGACAGTGACCAATACGGCTTGCCCATAGCTCTGCGAACCACGTTGACCACCCGGCTCAGTCGCATGACCGCGTGATACGCCCAGTCCCCGACAAAGGCGAGCCAGCGGTGCGACAACATAACGGCATCGAATTCATCGCCATGCAGCACCATCAGCCGGCGGCCATCCGCCGTATCGTGAAAAGCGGCCCGGCGAATTTCCACGCCGCCGAAATTCAAGCCGGTGAATTGACGAAACATCTCATCATGGTTGCCTGGGATATAGACAATCCGGGTGCCGCGTTTTGCGCGCTTCATAATGCGCCAGACGACGTCGTTGTGTTCAGGCGGCCAGTAGAATTTCTTTTTGAGCCGCCAGCCATCGATGATGTCGCCGACGAGGTACATTGTCTCGCTATCGGTGCGGTCGAGAAAGTCGATCAGCATGTGGGCGTTACAGCCCTTTGTGCCGAGGTGAATATCGCTGATCCAAATGGTGCGATATTGGGTGCGCCGCCCCTCTTCGGGTTCGGGATTCTCAGGTTCTGCGGGTGGAAAGTTGATCAGATTCCCGAGTTCATCGAACTCATTCGGGAGATCTCTTGGAAGCTCAGACAACATAAAGTCGGCCATGAAAAACCCTCGGACTTTGTTAATGTTGTCTGAGGGTCATGACAGAGATTTGTTACATGCGTCCCGCAACTGCGTGACGTGTCGGAGAAATATGCGAGCCGGGTGTCAACCGCCTGCAATGTTCAGCACGATTTTCCCAATATGCTCGCCTGCTTCCATCCGGGTGTGCGCTGCTGCTGCTTCGGCGAGCGGAAGGGTCTGATCCATAATCGGCGCGAGTTCACCCGATGTGAACAGGGGCCAGGCGTTGTCGGAAATCTCATCAGCCAGCGCCGCCTTGAATGCATCAGAGCGCGGTCGCAAAGTCGATCCGGTAAGCGTAAGGCGCCGCATCATCACCATGGGCATGAACAATTCGGCCTTAACCCCGCCCAGCACGGCGATGGTGACATGACGGCCATCTTCGGCAAGGCATTTGAGATTGCGCAGGACATAATCGCCCGACACCATGTCGAGCACGATGTTCACGCCCGCGCCATCTGTGTGTTTGGCAATCGCCTCAACAAAGTCTTCTTCGCGGTAATTGATCGCGAGATCGGCCCCGACTTCGCGCGCCGCGGCGCATTTGGCTTCATCGCCGCAGGTCACAATGACCTGCATATCGAACGCCTTGGCCAACATGATCGCCATCGTGCCAATCCCCGATGTGCCGCCATGGACGAGCAAGGTTTCGCCGTCGCGGGCCATGCCGCGCTCAAACACATTGTGCCACACGGTGAACAAGGTTTCAGGCAAGGCCGCCGCAGACTTTAAGTCCATATCGTCCGGAACGGCTAGGCAATGTTGCCAAGGCGCGGTGCAATATTCTGCATAGCCGCCGCCCGGTGTCAGCGCCGCGACCCGCGCGCCAAGCATCTCAGAAGGCACCTGTGCCCCGGTCGCTACCACTATCCCCGCCACTTCAAGTCCGAGAATTGGCGATGCACCGGGAGGCGCGGGATAGGCTCCTGCGCGTTGGATGCAATCGGGCCGATTGACGCCCGCATAGGCGACCTTAATCAAAACATCATTCGCACCGAGGGTGGGAAGCGCAACCTGTTCTACGCTCAGAACCTCTGGCCCGCCCGGCGCAGCAAAGCCGATCGCCTGCATCATTTCAGGAAGAACGACCGCATTCGCCTCAACCATAGTGGACCCCTATTGTGCTCATCATATCTGACCGCCCGCCCGATATGTTGTGTTGTGCTCGTTATGGCGCGCGATGTTCCGGATGCAATTACTTTTCACGAACATTGACAGCAAGCCGCCTTCATTGCGATGTTGCTGGTGATGGAAGACGACGATCGCCCGATCCGCACAGGAGACGCCGCCAACCGGCTCGCGGCCGAAGATCTTGCGCCCTATTCCCAAGATGAGCTGACGGACCGGATTGCCCTGCTTGAAGCAGAAATCGCCCGCGTCAAAACGCACCGAGATAAAGCCGCCGCGCACCGCAGCGCCGCCGATGCACTGTTCAAAAGCTCCAGTTCATGAGCCAATCCTCAATCGGTTACGTATCTTTTAATGAAGAGTCGCAATCCTATGTGATTGCCCCATATGTTACCGAACGCCCCTATTCGTCCCGTCAATAGAGATCTGATCGATGCCCAGTTTCGCCCAAAACCTCGAACGCACTTTGCACAATGCTTTGGCCCATGCGTCAGAGCGTCGGCACGAATATGCGACGCTTGAGCATTTGCTGCTCGCTCTCATCGATGATGAGGACGGCGCGCAGGTCATGGCGGCATGCGGGGTTGATCTGGCTGAGCTTGGCGAAGTGGTGAAGCAGTATCTTGATCAAGAATATCAATCACTTAAGACGGAAGAAGACGCCGATCCGCAACCCACCGCGGGGTTCCAACGGGTGATTCAGCGCGCCATTCTTCACGTGCAATCCTCGGGCAAGGATACGGTAACAGGCGCGAATGTTCTGGTGGCGCTCTTCTCTGAGCGGGATTCCTACGCGGTCTATTTCCTTCAGCAACAAGACATGAGCCGCTTGGACGCTGTTAGCTATATCAGCCACGGCATTGGCAAAGGCGGTCGCCAGCTCGAATCAAATTCAGCCAAGGGCGCAGAGGAAGGCCCCGCGCCAGCCGACGCCGAAGCATCCAAAGAGGGCGCCAACAAAAAAGAAACCGCGCTCGACCAGTTTACCGTCAACCTCAACGCCAAGGCAGAGGCTGGAAAAGTCGACCCGCTTATCGGGCGCGGACCGGAAGTTGACCGGACAATCCAGATTCTGTGCCGCCGATCCAAGAACAATCCGCTCTATGTTGGCGATCCCGGTGTCGGCAAAACCGCCATCGCAGAGGGCCTCGCACGCAAAATCGTCGAAGGCGACGTGCCGGAGGTTTTGAATGACGCAGTGATCTATTCGCTGGATATGGGCGCATTGTTGGCGGGCACACGGTATCGCGGCGATTTTGAAGAGCGCTTGAAACAGGTCGTCTCCGAATTGGAGGGTATGCCCGATGCGATTCTCTTCATTGACGAGATCCACACGGTCATCGGCGCCGGCGCGACCAGCGGCGGAGCGATGGACGCCTCCAACCTGCTCAAACCTGCCCTATCAGGCGGCACAATCCGCTGTGTTGGGTCAACCACGTACAAAGAGTTTCGCAATCATTTCGAAAAAGATCGCGCGCTGCTGCGCCGGTTCCAGAAAATCGATGTGAATGAGCCGACGATTGAGGACACGATTAAAATCCTCAAAGGCCTGCGCACCGCTTTCGAAGAGCATCACAACGTTAAATACACCCCCGACGCGCTCAAAACCGCGGTTGAGCTTTCGGCGCGCTACATCAATGATCGCAAATTGCCTGATAAGGCGATTGATGTGATCGACGAAGTGGGCGCGATGCAAATGCTGGTTCCGCCCAGCCGCCGCAAAAAGAAAATCACCGCGCGTGAGATCGAGCAGGTCATCGCGACAATGGCGCGCATCCCGCCAAAATCAGTCAGCAAGGACGACAAGAAAGCGCTCGAAAACTTGGGCCGCGATCTAAAGCATGTCGTGTTTGGCCAAGACGAAGCGATCACGCGCCTTTCGACCGCAATGAAACTGTCGCGCGCTGGTCTGCGTGATCCCGACAAGCCGATTGGCTCGTTCCTGTTCTCCGGCCCGACCGGCGTGGGTAAAACCGAAGTCGCGCGCCAGCTCGCCTCGATCATGGGGATAGAGCTCAAACGCTTCGACATGTCGGAGTATATGGAGCGGCACAGCGTTTCGCGCCTGATTGGTGCGCCTCCAGGCTATGTTGGTTACGATCAGGGCGGTCTGCTAACCGACGCCGTGGATCAGAACCCGCATTGCGTGCTGCTGCTTGATGAAATTGAAAAGGCCCACCCGGATCTGTTCAACATCCTGCTGCAAGTGATGGACAATGGCCGCCTGACCGACCACCACGGCAAGACGGTTGATTTCCGCAACGTGGTGCTCATCATGACCACCAATGCGGGCGCCTCTGTCATGGCCAGCCAAGGCATTGGCTTTGGCGATGTGTCCAAAGAGGACGCTGGCTCCGAAGCGGTGAAGAAAATGTTCACGCCGGAGTTTCGCAACCGTTTGGATGCAATTGTGCCATTTGCCTATCTGGGCAAATCGACGGTTGCGCGCGTGGTCGACAAATTCATCCTGCAACTGGAACTGCAACTCGCCGAGCAGAACGTTCACATCCAATTCGACAGCGATGCACGGTCGTGGCTGGCGGATAAAGGCTATGACAAGCTGTACGGAGCGCGCCCAATGGGCCGTTTGATCCAAGACAAGATCAAACAGCCGCTCGCCGAAGAATTGTTGTTCGGCAAGCTTGCCGACGGCGGCGAGGTTCATGTGACGGTGAAGGACGGTAAGCCAAGCTTTGAGCTGACACCGGCACCGCCCAAGACCCAAAAAACTTCGGGCGCAAAGCGCAAACCGCCAGCTAAGAAAAAGCCTGCAGCGAAGAAGGCTCCGGCTCCCAAGACAGACGATCAAAAACCCGAAGAATCGGGCAGCGACAAAGAGGCTTGATCGCCGCAAACATGATTACGGGGCGCGCGCAGGGAAACTTGCGCGCGCCCTTTTCGTTGTAGTGCTATGAGCGCTTCGTCTGCCCCCTTCTCTTGGATTCGTCCCGAACCGTGGGGCGTGCATATTATCCCTGCCGATTGCTGGATTGATCCGGGCCGTGTGGTGGACCGGGCGTTGGTCACGCATGGCCATGCCGATCACGCTCGAGGAGGGCACGGGGAGACGATTGCCACGCCAGAAACGCTGGCGATTATGGAGCTGCGCTACAACACCCGCGAGGGCGCGGTGCCGGTGCAATATGGCGAAACCACTCGGCTGGCAGGCGGTGTGGATGCGACCTTTGTGCCGGCCGGTCACGTGCTCGGCTCGGCGCAAATCTTGCTCGAACACGCGGGGGAGCGCGTGGTGATCACAGGCGATTACAAACGGCGTCACGACCTCACCTGCGCCCCGTTCAAAGTAACGCCATGCGACATTTTCATAACGGAGGCGACGTTTGGCCTGCCGGTCTTTCAGCATCCCCCTGTCGAGGATGAGATGAGCAAACTGCTCAGCGCGCTAAGAGCGAACCCCGATCAAAGCGTTCTGCTCGGCGCCTATGCATTGGGCAAAGCGCAGCGCGTAATCGCGGAGCTCAGGGCCATGGGGCATAGTCAGCCAATCTTTCTGCATGGCGCAATGGAGAAAATGTGCCGCCTTTATGAAGAACACGGGGTCGATCTGGGCGATCTGCGGCTGGTGGCCGATCACCAGAAGGACGAAATGCGAGGGCACATCATTGTCGCACCGCCAAGTGCGATGACCGGAACGTGGGCGCGGCGCCTGCCTGATCCCATCACCGCCATGGCGAGCGGTTGGATGCGCGTGCGGGGCAGGGCACGTGGGCGCGGTGTGGAACTGCCTCTGATCATTTCAGACCACGCCGATTGGAACGAACTCACTCAAACCATTGCAGACGTGAACCCGTCAGAGACATGGATCACTCACGGCCGCGAGGAAGCCCTGCTACGCTGGTGTGAACTCAATCAAAGGCGCGGGCGAGCGCTGGCGATGGTTGGGAGGGAGGAGGAAGGTGAGTGATGCCTTAGCCCCCAGCCCATCCTATTCAGCCGAGTTCAGCAAGACCCGCAGCAATGCCTTCAAGCGCTTCGTCAGTGACCTGGCCCTGCGACCATGGCTGCAACTCAACAAGGCTCATGGCCTTAAACTGGCCGTATGCAGGGTGCTCATCAAGGCCGGGCAGGTAGGCAAAGACAACGGCTTTTGCATCGTCGTTAGCGAGCAGCACTTCAATCGGAGTGTTGATCGAGAACGCGGCAGAAGCTTCGCTGGCTTCGGCGTGACCATCGGCCATGGCGGGCATCGCGCCGCCAGCAATCAACAAAACAGCGGCAAGAGAAGCAAATTTCATAGGGTATCGGCCTTTTTCGAAGAGTGTTTGCACGATGAAGCAGGAAGCAGCGCGCGATGAAAGCCTTTTCGACTCTGCTCGACACGCTGGTCTACATCGGCAGCCGAAATCGCAAGCTGGCGCTCATCGCCGCCTACCTGCGCGAAACGCCCGATCCCGATCGCGGCTGGGCCTTGGCGGCGCTCACCGGGGAGCTGGATTTTCCAGGCGTGAAAAGCTCGACCATCCGCAATCTGATGAAAGATCGAGTGGACCCAGTTTTGTGGGCGCTAAGCCGGGACTTCGTTGGAGATACAGCGGAAACAGCAAGCTTGCTTTGGCCCGGCCCTATTGAACGGGACGACGACGCCGTGGCGGCGGAACCGGCGACGCTGGGTCAGACAATCGATGCTCTGGCAAAGCTCAACCGCAACACTGCACCAATCGAATTGCCTGCCTTGCTCGACCGACTGGATGCTGCGGGCCGGTTCGCACTTATTAAACTCGCGACGGGTGGAATGCGGATCGGTGTTTCGGCGCGACTGGCCAAAACGGCGTTTGCGAAAGCGTTCGATGTGGCGGTCGAAGACGTGGAGGAATATTGGCACGCGTTGGAGCCGCCCTATGCCGAGCTATTCGCATGGGGTGAAGGCAGGGCGGCAGCACCCGACGTTACCAACCAGCCCCATTTCCGGCCCTTTATGCTGGCCCATCCGCTTGGCGACGATGCAGTCGATCTCGCTGACTATGCGGCGGAGTGGAAATGGGACGGCATTCGCGTTCAAATCGTCCGAGTTGGCGGCCTGACCCGGCTGTATTCACGCAGCGGCGACGATATCTCGGCGAGCTTTCCTGAATTGCTCGACGCTTTGCCAGTCGATGCCGTGCTCGATGGCGAATTGCTTGTTCGCGGCACGTCACAGGGCGGCGAAGATGGCGGCGCGGCCAGTTTCAACGCGTTGCAACAAAGGCTTGGCCGAAAAACGGTGTCGAAAGCAATGCTTGCTGAGGCGCCGGCCTTTATCCGGCTTTATGACGCGCTGTTCATCGAAGGAGCGGATCTGCGCGAGCAGCCTTGGACGAAACGCCGCGCCGCGCTTGAGGGGTTGGCTGCAATATTTCCCGCCGGTCATTTCGACTTGTCTGAACTGGTCGAGGTGGAGACATTTGATGAACTTGCTCAGATCCGTGAAGGCACCCGCAAAGATGCAATCGAAGGGCTAATGCTGAAACGCCGCGACAGCCCCTATATCGCCGGGCGAAAAGTTGGGCTTTGGTACAAATGGAAACGCGATCCGCTGCTGATCGATTGTGTGTTGATGTATGCGCAGCGCGGGAGCGGCAAGCGCTCAAGCTTCTACTCCGATTACACATTTGGGTGCTGGACCGGCGATCCCGATGGGGAAGGTGCGCAATTGCTGCCCGTGGGCAAGGCCTATTCAGGATTTTCCGATGCAGAATTGAAAAAGCTCGACAAAGTTGTGCGCCAAACCACCCTCAATCGCTTTGGGCCAGTGCGTGAAGTGGAGCGAACGCTTGTGTTCGAAGTCGCCTTTGACAGCGTCCACGCATCAAAGCGGCACAAATCCGGGCTTGCCATGCGATTCCCTCGAATCCACCGCATCCGCTGGGATAAACCGGTGCATGAGGCGGACCGAATCGAGAGCTTGCGCGCCTTGATTCAAGACTAGTCGAAGGGTCGTGACAGCTTGCATTGTCGGCAGTCCGCGCTTAAGTTTCATTTCGAAACTGGAGAACCTTTGATGACCCTCTACGACCAATCCATCGCAGTCTATCGTTCGCGCATCAACACAATGATCGGAATGCTCGCAAAAGCGGAATCCCATGAAAAAGGTGACGGCTTGCTTGAGGCTCGCCTTGCCGACGATATGCACCCATTGGCTACTCAAGTGCGGTTTGTCGCCAACCTTCCCGGCGAAGCTTTGCCCCGCTTGACCAGCCGCACTTTCACCTCTCGCGATGACAACGAAACAACCATCGCCGCAGCAAAGGCCGCTTTGGCTGAGACAGCGGCGCTGCTGGATGACATCGGCGCGGATGAATTAGTTGCGCAAGACGACACTGTCGTCCTCGCCATTCCCAACGGGATGGAGTTCACAATGACGGCCGAGGAATATGTCCGCGATTGGTCGCTGCCCAATTTCTATTTCCACCTGACCACCGCTTACGCAATTCTGAGAATGCAGGGCGTAGAATTGGGCAAGGCGGATTTCGTACCGCACATGATGCCGTACCTGACCAAAGGGCCAAGCTAAGCCTTTGGCCTAACCCTCGCCGATCGCCGCTTTGTGGTGTTTTGCGTTTTCGGCGTAGTGTGCGGTTCCGATTTTCATGCCTGCAATCGCGCCGTCAGACAGGTCTTTGAGCTTCTTGGCCGGACGGCCTGCCCACAATTCGCGTGGGGCCATCACCTTGCGTTCGGTTAGCATTGCACCGGCGGCTAGCATCGCGTCCGATCCGATCACCGCCTTGTTCATGACGATGGCGCCAAGGCCAACGAAGCCGCGATCTTCAATCCGGCACCCGTGCACCATCGCCATATGGCCGATCAACACGTCATCGCCGATAATCAGAGGGCTGCCCTCTTCATCTCCCGGCCGCGGCGGATCGCAATGCAGGACGCTGCCATCCTGAACATTGCTGCGTTCTCCGATGCGGATTGTGAAGACATCCGCGCGCACGACGCAATTGTACCAAATTGAACTGCCTGCGCCGATTTCGACATCGCCGATAATCGTAGCTCCCGGCGCAATGAAAGCGGTCTCGTGAATCTTGGGCGTTTTGCCGTGAATTGAGATGATGTTGGCGCCTGGATGGGCGTTGGAAGTGATCATTGGACAGGGTTTTCCCATTTAGCCTTTTCAATCGAATAGACGATGATTGTGCCGGCCTCTGCATCAAACTCATCATTGGCAAAATCGAGATCCTCGCGGCGCTCCATGCCCAGCCTTATCATCAAGCCCCAGCTTGGCGCATTGGCCTCAACGGTGAGCGCGATAACATCGTCAGCTCCGAATTTTGTGAAGGCCAGATCGAGCGACGCTGCAGCTGCTTCTTTGGCATAACCGCGACCCCACGCATCCTCGCGCAGCCGCCATCCAACCTCCATCATGCCCATCGGACCGCCCGCCTGATTGCTGCGTTTCAGCCCGCAAAAGCCAAGCAGCGCCCCGTCCTCTTTGCGCTCCACCGCCCAAAACGTGTGGCCGTGGTCTGCACGGTAGGTTTCAAGCCGCTGGCGAGCGCCCGCCATTCCGCCCTCATCCAACACCCCGCCAAGCCATTTCATGACCGCGGGCGTATTTGTGGCACGCCAAAATTCAGACCAATCATTCTCGCGCCAGTCACGCAGAATCAACCGGGAGGTCTCGTGGGAAAAATCAGCCATTGAGCAACCGCGCAGCCAGCGGCGCATGATAGGTCAAAACCCCGCTGCAGCCGGCACGCTTGAAGGCAAGCAGTGTTTCCAGGACCAGCGCCTCTCGGTCGCCCGCGCCCGCCGCTGCAGCCGCTTCGATCATCGCGTATTCGCCGCTGACTTGGTATGCGAAAACGGGCACGCCAAATGTGTCTTTCACTCGGCGAGCGATGTCGAGATAGGCAAGGCCCGGCTTAACCATCACGCTATCGGCGCCTTCGGCAATGTCGAACTCGACCTCGCGCAGAGCCTCGTCCGAATTGGCCGGGTCCATCTGATAGCTCTTTTTGTCACCTTTCAACAGGCCGCCAGACCCCACCGCATCGCGGAATGGCCCGTAAAAGGCGCTCGCATATTTGGCGGCGTAGCTCATGATCTGAACATTGTGGTGATCGCCCATCTCAAGCGCCATCCGAATGGCTCGGATACGGCCGTCCATCATATCAGAGGGGGCGATAATATCCGCGCCAGCTTCTGCTTGATTGATAGCTTGATCGACCAAAACCGCGACCGTGTCATCATTGGTGACATAGCCATCGTCATCGAGCAATCCGTCCTGCCCATGGCTTGTATACGGATCGAGCGCCACATCGGTCAGAACGCCGATATCATCCCCGCACGCGTCTTTGATGGCGCGTGTGGCGCGGCACATCAAATTGTCTGGATTGTGCGCTTCGCTGCCATCTTCGGAGCGCCGATCTGGCTGTGTGTTGGGGAACAGAGCAACCACCGGAATGCCAAGCTCCACCGCCTCTTTCGCGCGGGTGACAATTCCATCGACCGACCACCGCGATACGCCCGGTAGCGAACCAATCGGCTCTTCAACGCCGCTGCCCTCGGTCACAAACAGCGGCCAAATCAGATCAGCCGGCGTAATCAGAGTTTCACGGTGGAGCGCGCGGCTCCAGCCGGTCGCACGGGTTCGCCGCAGCCGCGTGTTGGGATAGGTTCCTGTCATGCGGCGGAGTGTTGCCGGAAATTTGGGTTGTGATCAATCGGCTCCTTACAGAGCTTGGGTTTGATCAATCTTCTCAATTTCGCGAACGGGTTCCTGAATTTCGCTCGCCAAAGGCTCAAGATCCTCAAGCGCAGCTCCGGGCTCAATCAGCTGGAGGTCAATCAAGCGGCGGCGGAAATCGATCAATTCTGTGCCCGACAGAACAGACCGCGTAACGAAATCGACACTCGCCGGGTTGATGGCGCGGCCTCCGCGATACATTTCATAATGCAGATGCGGTCCAGTGGAGAGGCCGGTCGACCCAACATATCCGATGACCTGGCCGCGGCGAACTTGTTGCCCGCGCCGAACAGCCATCCGGCTCATGTGGCAATATCGCGTAGCGAGCCCGCCGCCGTGATCCAATCGGACCGCATTGCCGCAGCCGCCCGCGCGGCCAGCCGATTGAACCCGCCCATCGGTAACGGCAACGATCGGCGTCCCGTGGCTTGCACGGAAATCCATGCCTGCATGCATCCGGCGATATCCCAAGATCGGGTGCCGGCGCATACCATAACGTGACGAAATCGGGCCTGGCACAGGGGCAACCAACCCGCGGCGTTGTTCGCCGACGCCGGATGCTTCGTAGAACAGGCCTTCTGATCCCCAACGCACCAATTGTGTTGTGGGTTCACCCGCGCGTTCAACCCCAGCGTAGAGCAATTGCCCGGCCTGCCGCTCGCCCGTTGCAGCGCGGCGATACGCAATGATGATGTCGAATTCATCCGTTGCGCGGACTTCGCGGTCCATCTCAATCTTATCATCAACCGCGCGAAGATAGTCTTGCACGGCGCTGGCGGGAACCCCGGCGGAACGCATCGAGCGGTAAAGGCTCGACCCAACCTGCCCGCGAATGCGCAGCGGCGTGTCGTCAACGCGAATAAAGTTCCGGACAAGCGAGAGACCGCCGTCTTGCTGGACCTCTTCGGCAGTGGGAACAGCCTGACGGTCAATTTCCAATTCCAGATCGAAACGCGCGCGGAATTTCAGGGCATCAAGGGGACGCGGCGCGCCCGGCTCCGCGCGCCGGCCCAATACGATGTCGATCTTTGTGCCCGGTTCAATCTCGCTAATCGGCATCGCGCCGCCAATCAGCGAACTGACCCGGCCAATATCTGTCCCAGAAACTCCTGCACGGCGCAGCATGCTGGCGAAACTGTCGCCCGCCGCCAAAGTGGCAATCAGTTCGATCCGAGGGCGTTCCGGGGCGTTTTCTAGCGGAATGACATCCGCCGTTGGTCCCATGCGCCGTCCGCTGTCTGCGCCCAGCGCCAGCGGCATAATCATCTGACTGCGAAATTCATCACGGATATCAGGATCCGCTGGCATCGCGGCTCGCGCTTCCAGCGGGGTCATATTGGGCCAAAAGGCTAATGCGACCGCCCCGAGAACAACCATAGTCCCCAGCCCGCGGAACCACCGACGGCTGCCGATATTTTCCGCAAGATCAGGAGCAAGATCGATCTGTTCAAATCGCGCCCCGATGCCAAGCTTCCATTCGTCATACCGCTCGCTCCAACCATTGACGCGGGCGAGCATCTGCCGCTTCGCCTTTTGCCGTTTAGTGGGCACTGCGATTTGGCGGGAACTTTGGAAATACGGAGCAATCTCACGCGCAGTTTTCGGATCAACACCAGGATCGGACGATCCAACACGATTCGCATCCGGGTTAGCGCCGGATGTGCCGTGGTCTGGAAGGTCGTTTGGTTGGTCCAATTGAGTTGCTTTCAGCGGCGAGTGCAGGCTTTTGGGATCGTCACACCCATGCTGCGAATATCTTGATGGTGTGTCATGGCGAATCAAAGTAAATGTGCACTTAACCAGCGATCAGCCGAGTCTCGCATGCGGTAGGGTGTTTCCCCTATAGGTTCTGCGCAGCGCGCGGCGTCTCGAAAATCCCGGGTAAGATGGGATTGCTCCTTTGCGGCAAGCCTGACACATAGCAAGTGTGATCCCCAAAACCCCCGCCCAATTTCAACGTCCCAGAGGCACAGATGACAGCCGCGTTCGCGCCGTGCTGGGCCCGACGAACACCGGCAAGACACATCTGGCGATTGAGCGGATGTGTGGGCATTCATCGGGCATGATGGGATTTCCGCTGCGGCTGCTCGCGCGCGAAGTCTATGACCGGGTTCGCGCGATCAAGGGTGATGATTCGGTCGCTCTGATCACCGGAGAACAGCGAATTGAGCCGCCAAACGCCCGCTATTTCCTATGCACGATGGAGGCGATGGATCGCCGCGGTGCTGGCCCCAATGGCCCGCACGCTTTTGTCGCTATTGATGAGGCTCAGATAGGGGCAGACCCAGAACGCGGCCATATTTTCACCGATCGCTTGCTGAATGCGCGCGGCCGGGAAGAAACGATGATCCTAGGCTCCGCTACGTTGGAGCCGATTGTTCGAAAGCTCATCCCCGATTCGGAATTGGTTGAGCGCCCCCGCTTTTCCACCCTCACCCATGCAGGATCCGCCAAACTGTCACGCCTGATGCCGCGCAGCGCCGTGGTCGCGTTCTCAGTTGAGCAGGTCTATGCGATGGCAGAAGCGCTCAAGCGCTTTCGCGGCGGAGCAGCGGTGGTGATGGGGGCGCTTTCGCCAGAGACCCGCAACAAACAGGTGGAATTGTTCCAAAACGGCGAAGTGGATTACATTGTTGCCACCGATGCGATTGGCATGGGGCTGAACCTTGATTTGCACCATGTCGCATTTGCCGCGCTGTCAAAATTTGATGGGCGGCGCAAACGGCGGCTTACTCCTGCCGAAATGGCGCAGATCGCAGGGCGCGCGGGGCGGCACCAGCGCGACGGCAGCTTTGGCACGCTAACCGGCGGGGGCAGCCGTTCGGGCGCGCCGCTCGAATTTTCCGAAGAAGAAGTGTTCGCCATTGAAGAGCACAAATTCGCCCCGCTTACCAAACTGCATTGGCGCGAAGCAGAACCGCGCTTTGACACAATCAAAGTGTTGATCGGCGATCTCGAATCACGCCCGCACAGCGACGTTTTGCGTGGCGCTCCCGAGGCGATTGACCTCGCGGTTCTCAAACGCCTTGCCGGCGAACCTTTGGGCGAAAGCGTGAAAGGGTCCGGCAGCGTAAGGCGGTTTTGGGAAGCCTGTTCGCTCCCCGATTTTCGCCAGGTTGGCGTTGATCCCCATGCGCGTTTCGTTGCGCGCTTGTGGCAAGACCTACAAGGCGGCTATCTCGGCGCCGATTTTGTTGCCGCGCGGATCGCCGAACTGGACCGCACGGCAGGCGATATCGACACATTGCAAGGGCGGATCGCCGCGATCCGGTCTTGGGCGTATATTTGCCAGCGGCCCGATTGGGTGTTGGCACGCGATGAGATGGCGGCGCGGGCACGCGCAGTCGAAGCAAAACTTTCCGATGCGCTGCACGCGCGTCTAACAGAACGGTTCGTCAACCGGAGGACGACAATTTTGATGAAATCGCTGGGACAAGACGGCAGCGCATTGCCCGTCGCTCTCGAAACAACAGGCGCTCTCACGGTCGAGGGCGAAACGATTGGCAAACTCGATGGGTTTCGCTTTGTCGTGGATCCGAGCGCCGGGCTTGAGGACCGCAAGATGCTGCTGGCCGCAGGAGAAAAGGCGCTTCCTGGCATTTTGGCACAGCGCGCGAAATGGTTGCTCAGCGAAGGGATCAGCGAGCTTTCGATCGAACGCGGGGCAATCCAGTGGCAGGACCGGACCATCGCGAACATTGTCCTGCCCGACGATTTTTCCGTACCACGGATCGAATTGGCGCCGGAAATTGGCGCCTTGCCCGATGCGGCTAAGGCGGAGCTCAATGCGGGCCTGATCGAATGGCTGGGTAAACAGCTTGAGCCGCTCACGCCGCTGCGCAAGCTGGCCGAAGCCGCCCGCGACCCCAATGCAGGCAGCGAGGCGCGCGCATTGCTTATCACACTGACCGATGCGCGCGGTGTGATCAGCCGGGAGAAAGCCGGCCTTGAACACCTTCCGAAAGAAATGCGGCCCTTTCTGCGGCGACTGGGCGTGACATTTGGCGCGTTGGATATTTATGCCGTCGCTCTTTTGAAGCCCGCACCACGGCGCTTGCTCCATGCCTTGGGGCTGGATAAGCGCCCGCTTCAAGAGATGATGCTGCCCGTTCTTACACAGGCAAAACCTGTGCCCGCAGGGTACCGGCCAGCGGGCGACCAATTGATTCGGGTCGATTTGGCAGAGAAGATTTTGCGCGCCGCCTTTGATGCGCGAACCAAGGCGACGGGTAAAACATCGAAGGAGCGCAACGCGCGGTTCCGCCTCAATTTGGCTTTGCCAATCTCGATTGGTCTCGAAGAAGAGAACGCACGCAGGCTGCTTGGCAGCGCCGGTTTTCGGTTGCAGCGTGCTCGCAATTTAGCGGAAGGTGCTTTTGGGCCAGCTGCTCCCGATAGTTGGACTTGGCGGCCGCGTCGTGCCGGTGAGAATGACCGCAGGCGCGATCAAAAACGCGGCAATCGCGGCGCGATTGCAAAGAACAATGCGGGCGCAAGTAAGGGCAGGGGTCCACAGAAACAAAGCAAAGGGGGCAAGCTAGGTGGCAGACCGCAAAACAAGCCATTGAGCAAACCCGATACCGGACCCGCCCGGGCCAGCGGCGCTTTTGACGGGTTGGCGGATCTGCTCGGCGGATGACAGCGGGCCACGGCCAGTCGGACTATTCCTCACAACCCACCATGCGGATTGATCGGCTGCTCGTTTACCTCCGCTTTGCCCGGACCCGTTCGGCAGCACGCGACATGATCGAAGGGCGCGCTTTGCGCTGCAATAGAAAACATGTGCACCGCGTCAGTGAGATGATTGCTATCGGAGATGTGCTCACGATGATGGTCGCAAACGAAGTGCGCGTGATCGAAGTGCTGTCGCTTCCTGAGCGGCGGGCGTCTCCCGCACTTGCCAAGTGTCATTATCGCGAGCTTGACCCCTAGGCCCTATTGCCTTTAGCAGCGCCGCAATTATGAAAACCCCGGCTATCACGCCGCCCGCCTCGAAATGAAAGACGCCCAATGACTTACGTCGTCACCGATGACTGCATCAAATGCAAATACACCGACTGTGTCGAAGTGTGTCCGGTCGACTGTTTTTACGAAGGCGACAACATGCTGGTGATCAACCCCAGCGAATGCATCGATTGCGGCGTATGCGAACCGGAATGCCCGGCAGAAGCAATCTTGCCTGATACTGAGGATGGTCTGGAAAAGTGGTTGGAGCTCAACACAAAGTTCTCCGCCGAATGGCCCAACATCACAGGCCAGAAAGAACCGCCCGCCGATGCCGACGATCATAAAGGCGAAAAGGGTAAATTCGAAAAATACTTCAGTGCAGAGCCCGGCACAGGCGACTAATTCGTTTGCTGGCAGGACAGACAATTCTTCTCATTTTTGGGCGGAATCTGTCGCCACAACGAAGCTGTAGAATCAGCGACTCGCAATAATGTTGCGAATGTGCTATATAATCGGTGCAATTGCGCTGGCCCCACCCCGCGCAGGCGATGACAGTTAGAAAGGCCATCACCCAGCAATCTAAACGTGAAACAGTTTCGGCTCGGCCCTCGTCGCCTCATTTTGAGGTGTAGGGCCGCAATGATAACTGTCTGTTGCACTCCTGCTGGGCGGCCACATGAAAGGATTTCGCATGGCGACCAATGCGCCCGCTTTCGCCGTTGGCGATTATGTTGTTTACCCAAAGCACGGTGTCGGCCGTGTAATGGAATTGCAAAACGAAGAGATCGCCGGAATGCAGCTTGAGCTGTATGTTCTGCGGTTTGAAAAAGAGCGCATGACCCTGCGCGTTCCCACAAACAAGGTTGAATCGATCGGCATGCGCAAGCTGTCGTCGGACAAAACCCTGAAGGAAGCGATGGAAACGCTCAAAGGTAAGCCCAAGGTTAAGCGGACTATGTGGTCGCGCCGCGCTCAGGAATATGAAGCGAAGATCAATTCCGGCGAAATCGTTCTGATCGCAGAGGTTACTCGCGATCTGTTCCGTCCAGAAGATCAACCCGAGCAGAGCTATTCGGAACGCCAGATTTTCGAGGCGGCCTCCAGCCGCTTGGCACGCGAATTGGGCGCTATGGAAGAAACCGACGAAGCGACCGCGCTTGAGAAGATCCTCGAAGTGCTGCGCGAACATGCTCCTCAATATTACGACAATCCAGACGAAGATTGATCCTTCGCTTATCGTTGGATCAAAGAGGGTCGCCTTAACCGGGCGGCCCTTTTTGTTGTGCGCCTCCCAATGCAGGCAATTGAGTGTCGGGTCCAGAAATCTGGGCCCGGTCAGATCTCGGCTTGTAACTGCCGCATTGGTGTATTATGTGTGTAATACGGTTTAGAAGTGGCGGAGGTTATTATGATTCAAAAGTTTGCAAAACGCGCTGGTCCAATTGCAGCACTGACGCTGGCGGCGACGCTTGCTGGTTGCAGCTATTCGGTGGACTGGAGTGACGAAGTCGAAGGTGTGGCTTTGTCAGAATTCGATACATCCGGTGAAGCACCTGATACAATCGAACTGGCTGGCCCGGACAAGATCGTCATTACCGAGGGTGACGGGCTTTCCATCACTCTTGAGGGCGATGAAGAGGCTGGCGATGCCTTGAGGTTTGATCGAGACGGTGACCGATTGACGATTGCACGCGACCGCGATGTTTATGATGGCTCCGGTAGTGCGTTGATCCTGATAACGATGCCCGCCCCTGAAGCCTTGGAAATTGCGGGCAGCGGCGATATCGAATCTGCGACAATGGCCAGCGACGCTGAAATCGAAATTGCCGGATCAGGCAATGTGAAAGTCGAAGCAATTGCAGCCGAAGAGCTCGACGTCAGCATCGCCGGTTCGGGCGATGTCTATGCTGCTGGGACAGCATCCGTTCTGGATCTCAGCATCGCTGGAAACGGCAATGTTCGGTTTGGCGAGCTAACCGCGGACACCGTGTCGATCAGCATTGCCGGTTCCGGCAACGTCAACCTGGCTTCGAATGGCTCGGTTGATGCGAGCGTCGCCGGATCGGGCAACATCAATGTAACCGGTTCTGCAACGTGCTCCGTCTCAACCGCCGGATCGGGATCGCTTAAATGCAGCCCCGCAGAAGCCGAAGCGGCACCTGCGGCACCAGCAACGGCAGATGATGCGACCGATGACGCAGAAGCGGAATAACTGAATGCTGGGGTACCCCCGGCTTGCAATTCATGACGGAGCGCGCAAGGTGATGACCATGCGCGCTCCTTCTCTTTTGGGCCTAATGGCCATTTCGTTGATGTTGTCAGGTTGTTTGGTCAAAGCCGCAGCTGATGTCGTGACGGCTCCCGTCCGCGTTGGCGCACGCGCTGTGGACCTCGCCACCACCAGTCAGTCTGAAGCGGATGAAAATCGCGGCCGAGAAATCCGCCGGCGCGAAGAGCGTTTAGGCAAGTTAGAACGCGATTATCGCAAGCAGTCCGAGGAATGCGAAGAGGGCGATCGCGGAGCCTGCCGCGATGCCAGCGAGACCTATGGCGAAATTCAAGAATTGCTACCTACAGTTCCGGTTGAACCCGAAAACTGACCGGACATTACTCAGTCGGCCGGGGCCGCTGCACGGCGCAGGCGGTCATTGATTGCGCGGCCGACGCCTTCCATAGGCACAGGAGCGACGGCGATGCTTGGGATGTCAGACGCAGCGGCCTGATGCAGGCAATCATAAAGGCGCGCCGCCGCTTCAGCCAAATTGCCTGCCGCTGACATGGTGCAATCGCCCGCCACACTGCCGAAACCAATCAAGAACTCGCCGCCATGGGCGGATCTAGCATTCAATCGCACTGGCTTTCCCGGCGCATAATGGCTTGCAAGCTGCCCCGGTGCCTCGATCCTTTGTTCGCCTTCTTTAGAACGTAGCGGAGCGCCGAAAAGGTTCCGGTGCAGCGCGTCGAGATCGACGGGGCCGGGGCGCAGCTCTTCCCATGACCCATCGCTGCGAATGGCGAGGATGCTGGATTCCACCCCCGCTTGGGTCGGGCCTCCATCAAGCACGAGATCAATTCGCCCATCCAATGATGTTAGGACATGGCTTGCGGTGGTCGGGCTGATAAACCCGCTTCGATTGGCGGATGGAGCAGCGAGCGGAAAATCGATCATCGCAAGCAATTCACGCATCACCGGGTGGCCTGGACAACGCATAGCAACCGTATCGAGTCCCGCCGTTACCGCCTTGGCGAGCGCCGTCCCTTCGATTGCTGGCACGACCATTGTGAGCGGTCCGGGCCAATGCGACTTAACCGCAACCTGCGCTTGCTCTGACCATTCGGCGTAACGGGCCGCTTGCTCTTCATCGCGAACATGCACAATCAGCGGGTTGAAATCAGGCCGTCCCTTGGCCGCGTAAATCTTCGCAACCGCCGCATCACTGTCCGCCCTTGCTGCAAGACCATACACAGTCTCTGTCGGCACCGCGACGATCCCGCCTGATTCGAGGATTCGGGCCGCTTTCGCGATTCCTGCCGCGTCTGCCAGCACCACTTCCGTAACGTTCTTGCCGCTCTTCATCGCATCGCTATATTCGCGGTAAGCTCTGGCCACAATGCAGGCCGCAATCCATTTGTCTCATCACCCCAATTCAGGACGATATCGCCCGTGACACCTTACACCGCGCCCACTCAGGATCAGCTGCTCGCCATCCGCATCAACGCCGGCATTGATGAAATCGCGGCAAGCGAGAAATTCGCCCATGCCGAAGCCGACTTAGTCGAAGCAATTGTCGAAGGGGTTGGCCAATTTGCCGCTGGTGAGTTTGCACCGCTTAACCGGATTGGCGACCTTGAGGGGGCCAAGCTGGAAAACGGCGTCGTGCGCCTGCCAGAGGGATTCAAAGCGGCCTATGATGGCTATGTTGAGCAAGGATGGAACTCGATCGCCAGCCCAACGGAACACGGCGGGCAAGGCTTGCCGTTCACCTTGGGCTGCAATGTGCTGGAAAACTTGGGCGCAGCGAACATGGCGTTCAATCTGCTACCGATGCTGTCAGTTGGCGCGATTGAGGCGTTGGAGCACCACGGCAGCAAAGACCAACAGGCGACCTATCTGCCCGATCTCGTCAGCGGCAAATGGTCCGGCACGATGAATCTCACCGAACCCGCAGCGGGCAGCGATGTGGGCGCGCTACGCTCCACAGCCGAACCAATTACGAGCGGGCAGCACGCTGGCAAATACAAGATTGTCGGCCAGAAAATCTACATCACTTGGGGCGATCATGAGCTGGCGGAAAACATCATCCACCTCGTGCTTGCGCGGTTGCCGGATGCGCCGGAGGGCACGCGCGGTATTTCGCTGTTTGTTGTGCCCAAATATCATGTGAACGCAGATGGTTCGCTTGGCTCGCACAATGACCTACGCCCGGTTAGCCTTGAACATAAGCTGGGCATCAACGCATCGCCGACCTGCGTGATGAGTTACGGCGACAATGATGAGTGTATCGGCGAGCTAGTCGGCGCGGAGAACCGTGGGTTGATGGCCATGTTCACGATGATGAACAACGCGCGCATCAATGTGGGCAACCAAGGGACCCAGATTGCCGAACGCGCCACACAGCAGGCGATGGCCTATGCGATGGACCGCGTGCAGTCCGCCCGTGCCGGATCGCCGGACAAAACACCTGTGGCGATTATCGAGCACCCCGATGTGCGGCGAATGCTGCTGCGGATGAAGGCTTTGACCGAAGGCGTGCGAGCGCTTCTGTACTACTGCGCTGGACAAGTTGATCGCGGCACGATCGGCAATGAAGACGCCAGCAACCGCGCGGAAATTCTCGTTCCTCTCCTTAAAGCTTGGGGCACCGACGTGGGCGTCGAGGTTTCTGGCATTGGCATTCAAATCCACGGCGGCATGGGCTTTGTAGAAGAGACCGGCGCGGCGCAGCACTGGCGCGATTCGCGCATTGCGCCGATTTACGAAGGCACCAACGGCATTCAAGCGGCCGACTTGGTCACGCGCAAGCTGGGCCTAGAAGGCGGTGAGACTATGATCGCTTTGTTCGAAGAGATCGTGCGCGACGCAAAAGAAGGCGAGGCAGGTTTGGCGGCATTGGCCAGCGATTGCGCAAACGTAGCGCGCTGGATGCGCGATGAGGCAAGCCTTGATGACCGCCTTGCTGGCAGCGTACCATTTTGCACGATGGCCGCAGTCGCGGTTGCGGGCTGGCAATTGATGAAGCAGGCTGAGGCGGTTGCTAATGGCGCTGCTCCAGCATTGGCGGAAAGCAAACCGGTAACGGTGCGCTTCTTCCTCGACCGGATCGTGCCAGAAGCGGTGGGCCTTAAAGCCGGAGCCATCGCCGGTTCGGACCTGCTCTACTCGCTCTCTGCTGAAAAGCTTGCGAGTTAAGGTGTGATGGCTGAACGGCGTGATGTCTTAGAGCGGATCGCTGATGCGCTCGAGCGATTGGCGCCCGCCCGGCCAGAGCTGGTGGATTGGTCGGCGAATGACGCCTTTGTCTGGGATGGGGTTAGCGCAAGGGGCGTAAGGCAGTCTGAGACGATACCATTGGCCACGCTTTGCGGTGTGGATGCGCAAAAAACAGCGGTTTGTGAGAATCTGACCCGGCTTACTAAGGGAGCTGCTGCCCATGACATGCTGTTGTGGGGCGCGCGCGGCATGGGGAAATCGGCGCTTATCCGGGCCGCGGTTCATGCGGCGCAGGCCAATCACCCTCAAACGCTAAAACTTATCCAAATTGCACCCAATGCGCTCTTCAGCATTCCGCGTCTGATTGAGCTCTTGGCCAGTCAGGATGGCGCGTTCTTGCTCTTCATTGATGACTTAGGTTTTGATGCTGGCAATGCTCAGGACAATCTGGCGCTGCGCAGTTTGCTCGACGGGGGCCTGGTTACGCGTCCTGCGAATATTCGCCTGGCCGTGACCTCAAACCGCCGCGCCATTGTTGAACGCGATGGCGATACAACAGCCATGCTGCATGAACGCGATGAACGCGACAGCGCCTTGGCTCTGGCGGACAGGTTTGGGCTAACGCTGGCGTTTCACCCGTGCGACCAGACAGTCTATCTCGATATTCTGAGAGCCTACACCGAACCTCTAAAACTGCAGTTCGATGAAGCTGAAGCCAACGCTTGGGCCATTGCACGCGGCGGGCGATCGGGACGCATCGCATACCAATATGCGACAGAATTGGCCGGACGGGCGGGCTTAAGCCTTTAAAGCAGGCCTTACTGCGGCGCGCCCCGGCGCAGGTAATCTTCTTCAAATGTAGCGCGCGGATCAACCAGTTCGCCTTGTGGGCGCAATGGCGGACCTGTCAGCTGCTCAATCCCGGCGCCCGCTTCGCTGTCAGGCGACATCGTGCGCCAGATAATCCCGGCCGTGTCATCCGACACCAGCAAGGACCCATCCCCGGCCCATTCGACCCAAGTAGGCCGGCCGCGTGTGGTGCCATCTTCGTTCAAGAACCCTGTTAGGACAGGAACCGGCGAGCCTTGCGGGTTTCCGCGCTCATCGAAATCAACATAAACCACATCATAGCCCGATGGTGGTTTGCGATTCCACGAACCGTGCCGAGCGATAAATGCGCCGTTCGCCATATCATTGCCCATTCGGTGCCCTTCGGCGGTAAAGACCAATCCCAAGGCCGCCACATGGGGGCCAAGCGCATATTCGGGATAGCGGGTGTATTCGATCAAATAAGACGGCATCGGCGCCTCAACCCGGCGATCGATGTTGTTCTTATAATAAACCCAAGGCCAGCCATATTGTGCGCCGATCGGCACGTTGGTCAGATAGTCAGGCACAAGGTCCGATCCGAGCATATCGCGCTCATTCACTGTGGTCCAAAGCTCTCCCGACCATGGGCTGAAATCAAGACCGTTGGGATTGCGCAGACCCGCCGCAAACTGGCGGTAGCTGCCAGTGGAAAGCGTATACTCCCAGATCATCGCGCGGCCTTGCTCGACCTCCATGCCCGATTCGCCAATATTGCTAACGGAACCGACCGCAACATAAAGCAGATCACCATCTGGGTGCAGCTCCATATTGCGCATCCAGTGACCGCCGCCAGCCGGCAGATCCATCAATTTGCGCGGGTCGCCAGTGACCGCATCGCCGCCCAATTCATAATCAAAGGCCAAAACCGCATTGTGGTTGGCAACGTACAATGTGCCGTCTTTCCAGCTCATTCCAGATGGCGAATCCAGGCCGTCGGACGCGATAACTTGCTGAATTTCAGCCGCTCCGTCTCCGTCTTCATCGCGCAACAGAACGATTTCATTGGCTGAAGCGCCAGCTGCGCCCGCTTCGGAGAAGAGGTAGCCTGCAACCCAACCGCGGATCGTCCCCATAATGCCATCGTCGCCTTCGCCTTCTGGTGCAGGAGCGCGGGTAAGCGTGACCAACACATCACCATTGGGCAACGCATAAAGAACGCGTGGATGATCGAGCCCTTCAGCAAAGCGGTTTACAGTCAGACCCTCAGCGGTCTCGGGAACCTGTCCCTCTTCCCAGCCAACTGGCTTTGCGATTTGCACAGTGGGAAAGCTTTCTGCCTCGGGCTCACCCAATGTTGGGTCCGTGCCAGAGACCGCTTCGACCGAAAGATCGGCGGTGTTTCCCTGCATAAGGTAGAAAAGTCCCGCGCCCAAAATGACGACAAAGACGAGGACACCGATTGATAGCTTGCGAATAATACCCATAGGGGAACAGATAGGTCAGCAGCGCCGCGCCGACAACAGATAACGCAAGAGGTTTCGCACAGTGTTCGATTTCAAAGCCGACCCCGCCTTAGACACAGTAGAACGCTATCGTCAGTTGAACGATGCCGCGGATGCTCTCACACAGGGTGAGCCCGATGCTGTGGCAAACATGGCAAACGTTGCCGCTTTGTTATGGGAATTTGTGCCTGATTTGAATTGGGCTGGGTTTTACCGGGTTGGCGAAAATGCCGATGGCGCGGCGGAATTGGTCTTGGGGCCATTTGTCGGCCGCCCGGCCTGTATTCGAATCCCGATTGGCGTTGGAGTTTGCGGCGCAGCGGTAAAAGACGCGGCCACTCAATTGGTGAAAGATGTTCACGCCTTTCCGGGTCACATCGCCTGCGATGCTTTGAGTCAATCGGAGTTGGTGGTGCCTGTGATCCGTTCGGGCGAAGTGGTTGCCGTGATTGATCTCGACAGTCCTAACACCGCCCGATTCACTACAGAAGATGCTCAGGGCGTTGAGAAATTGGCGAAATTGCTGTCGGATAGAATTTAACCTCAGCGAGCTTTCGCCCCGAAACGAGACAGCATCGCGGTGCTGCTTGGCTCATTGCAATGTGTGCTGGTAAACCTTCTGGTAACCAAACGACACATTGCGTGGATGCGAGTCGCGCCACAGTTTTCGGGGAAGAGACATGACGTTCACTGCCATTTCACGCCGCACGATGACCGGCATCGCGGTTGCCGCAGCAGCAGCAGCCCTACCCGCCGCTGCGCAGGCCCAAGTGACGGTGCCAATGGGCCCGGACGAAGTGAGCACCCTGCCTCCTGAGTATCAGACCGGTCCTGCGATCCAAAACAACACCGAAACGACGATTGGAGCGGACGGTGTTGAAACAATCACCCGCACACGCCGTATCGAAAGCACAGTTGCCTATCCCGGCGCGGAGTACCCCGGCACTGCACATTCGCAAGACTATACAGAAGGTTATAGCCAGACCTACGCCCCATCCTACGCGCATACTTATGCGCCAGCAGGTTATGCGCCCGCAGCCACCGTATTCGAACGCGACCAATGGATTGATGAGTGCGAAAACCGCACCAATGGCCGCGGCGATGGCGAAAAGGGCGGTATCATCGGCGGTCTGTTGGGCGCAATCGCCGGCGGCGTCATCGGAAATCGAGCGTTCGATTCTGAACGTCTTGGAGGAACCTTGCTTGGCGCCGGTGTAGGCGGTCTTGGCGGGGCTTTGCTCGGCAGCCTGATTGGCGGCGGACGTGATGATCGCGGTGAGTATGATTGCGAAGCAGCTCTAGATAGCTACATTTCGCAATATGGGCACACCGGTCCGCGCATTGCCGCGCGGACGATCCCCGCACCGACATACCAAGCCTATGCCCCTGCGGCTCATGGATATTACGCGCCCGCATATCAGCAGCAATACACTTACGCGCCGCCGCAACAGATTGTGTATGTGCCCGTGCAAGTGCAGCAGCAGCAGCGTGTGATTGTGCGCGAAACCGTTCGTGAAGAGCTGGTGCCGGGTGCCGCTCGTACAATCCCTACACCTGCTCCGGTCCCGCGCCCTGTTCCACGCCCTGTCCCGCGTCCCGCACAGCCGCGTTACATCAAGGGCAACTAATAAGCCCGCAATCCCTGTCGTAATACCGCCCCCTGCGCTGTCTATTCTGGCCTTACAGCGGCAATGGTCGGCGCGGTTTCTAGCGGAGCGTCGGGGCTGTCATCAGGCACCAATCGAATCGTGCCAAATCGCACGACATCTTCGTCTCGGCCCAGCGTAAAGACGCGGCGACCATTGCTCATGATGAGCGGGCGCGCGACTTGCAAAGTTTCCGCAGTCTCTTCGGCAACCCTCAATCGGTACTGACCGTAAGGCACGCGCTGAAACAGGAAGAACCCGTCGAATTCGCTGATCGTTTGGGCGGCCACCGCACCGCGATTATCAACCAATTCAATACGCACGCCCGGCTGATTGACGCCGGAGGTGTTGAGGATAGACCCTTCCACCTCGCCTGTTGGTGAAATCGGCAATTCAATCTGAGCGACGATACCGGGGCGCGGGGTCAAAACTATGCCCTTGCTCGACGGAGCAAGGAAAGGATCTTCGAGCGACGATTCATCAATCCCGACCAGAACTGGGCGGAATGGACGAAGATCATCAACGATTGCGCGCCCGTTCTCGCCCGTGATTGCATCGGTGCTGCGCAATCCAGCCTCAACCGAAACGTCGGGAAGAACTTCTTCGCCAGGATCGCGGCGGGCATTGCCATTGTCGTCGCGGAATACAGTGACTGCGGCCTGACCGCTGCGCGCCAATTTGTTGTTGGTGACCCGTATGCCGCCTGAGACCGGGTCCGGGCCCAAGCTGAAAGCGAGTTGCACCGCCGCACCGACCCCGCCGCGCGAAGTCACGAAGGCATCCCCGCGTAGCGAAAATTCATCAAAGCGGCGCGTGTAGCCAGCCGTAAGGCGGAATTCATCCACCCGCGCGGTGTAATCGATCTGCCCCTGCAGCTCAGCGTCTTCACCCAAGTCAGTATCGAGACGAACTGTCGCGCTTTCCAATCCCTTGTCAGCGCCAGTCGTCAGGAACGTGGCGTTCCCACGAACTCGGAAGTCCTTGAATCGGGAGTTGGCCAAAAATCGGATACGCGTATCAGTTCTCGAAGGCGTTGTTGGACTCGCTGTCCTTTCCTGATGGCTCAACTGCGCCGACATGGCAAAGCGCCCCGCCGTGACGGAGGTGGTCATTAGCAATTCGTTAACTTCTGAACCGTCCTTGAGTTTGGAATGCGATATATCCCCTTGTAAAGGAAGGGAAAACTTTCCGAGCCTTAGGGATGTGTCAAAGTTGAACCCCGCACGGTAATCAATCGAGCCTTCTGCGAACTCACTTGTGAAATTACCGAAAGAAGCCAATGCATTAGCGCCAAAATTGAACCGTCCGGCACGGCCGAGCGCATTCACTTCAGCAACCGCACCGGCCCCGAATTCATGCGCTGCAGCCAATTCCAGCTGCATCGCACCCAAACTGCGCATAACCGCGCCCTCCGCATATCTGCGGCGGGCGCCATCAAAATAGAGGCTTTGCACGCCAACACGGGCGCTGGTCCTTTGGTCAAGGCCGCGTTCTACGCCTACCCCCCAACGCCATTTCTGTGGTCCGATCTGTATACCGTTGCCAAGATCAAAGAGATCCCGATTGTCCTGCAGTAATCCGGCCCAGTAATAGGTTTGGCCGGGTTCAATCTGATTGAAACCGACCGGGACCGAGGATTTGTCACGACGTATCTGCCCTTGCGGCCCGTAGAGGACGACTTCGAGTTCGTTGCGGCCGAAATACAGTTCGACATCGATAAATTCATACCGGCCATCGCCGCGATCATCTTGAAACGCGAGCAATTGGCCGTTGCGATACAGCTCGGCATCCCAGCCGGCGGGTAAAGTGCCGCGCAGTGTGGTGGTCGAGAACCTGGAATTCTGCCCAATGGGGCGGTTGCTGACAAAAGCACCTCGACCGATCGATGTTTGCCCGGTCAAGCGCCCGGGCACTGTCTCAACATCACCGATTGCCACCTGTGTCGCGTCCAACGGCCCCAAAAGCCCTCCTTCTGGGGAGTTTCGATAGGCACGCACACGCACAGCCTGTGGATTCAATTGGTCATCGGTCGCAACACGGGTGAAGTAGCTTGCCCCAAGCGCCTCTCCTGCGGCGTAGAGCTCTATCCGCCCTTCTGCGCCGCTTCGACCACCCTCGCCCGTCCGCGCCCCGGCTTGCGCCACAACGTCAAGCGACGGGGTACGCCAAGCGCGGTATTCCATATCGGCATTAGGGTATTGCGACAGATCGAACTGCGCGGGCCGGCTGCGAAGTCGCGCCGCGCGACTTCTGCGTTCGATAGCCTGCATAAACGGCAGTTCTTCATCCGACTCGAGCCGCACGATCGCATTGTAGAGATCAGGGCGGAAGGTCAGGCCAAACCATTGAGTCAAGGCATCGGTATCGACGCACCATCCTTCTGGGGTGTCATAAATGTCTTCAGACACCGGCGCCCGGCCGGTGTTCATGTTTTGTACCGTATTGGAGTCGCGATCGAGAGTGAAACGCTGGTCCTCCGCGAACAACCAACCAGTTGCGCGGCGCGACTCTTTGTCGATCCGGATAGGTAGGTCAAGCGATTGGATCACATCGGCGAGGTCGAGGCAGATCCCGCGGTCAGTTTGATAGCCGCGGACATCGTAATTCAGCTTGTAATCTTGAATAACCAGTTGAAGAAAAAGGAAATCATCATCATTCGCCTGCCATGACGGCACGGCTGCAGATGGACTGTTGGTGGTGACGCGTTCAGGTGGGCTCGCTGCGTCTTGCGCGGAAATAGGTGTTGCGCTCGCAAACACGCCAAACGCCGCTGCGAAACTCGCAGCGGCGCTTAGTGTTTTGTGGCGGAGCGCTATCATGATTGGATCACCCCAGTAGATCAGCGCTGTCGCTGGCTACCGGATCGGTCGATGCCTCAACCGATGAAACTGTCCACTGCGGCGATAAGACCGCCGCCCGCTTGGGGCATTTCGCGATACTCAATGCGCACTTGGCCGTTGAATTTTGCTGCCTGTTCAGGCGTTAGGCGCACCCGGACCTGACGCTCATTGAGCTCTGGATAAACCGCGATACCTCGCAGCAGCAGGATGGGTTCATCCTCCCCTGGTTTGGTGACACTCAAAACCCCATAGGTCGAGCTTTCGCCAGTGCGACTGATCGACATGGCGAATTCTGGACCATTTTCACCTTGAACTATGCTCGGCTGATTGATCGCGGCTTGGGCTTCGACGCGCCCCTGGCGAACAATGATGGGAATGGTGACACCATAGATCGGGATAAGCTGGATCGAGACGCCTTCCGCTTGCTGATCGCTTGCGGAAACTTCGCGGGCGCGGGGAATGGCCTTAAACGACATGTGGACGCGGTATTCACCATCCGCGAGATCGGCACCGGGACGAGCAGCGAGGCGAACGGCCTGCGGTTGACCAGGAGGAAGAGTAATCCGGCGCGGAGCATAGCGGATCATGCCCAGCGCAGCTTCTTCGGCAGAATTTGCATCGGTGCGCTCAACCGGCACGAGCCTTCCGTTTTCAAGCATCCGGCGCAGCTCAAGCCCGATGCGATACGTCGCTTCTTCGGAGCCAATGTTGCTAAGAATGACCTCGGTGCCGCGTGAGCCATCCAGAATAACCCGCGTCGGCGCCACCAAAAGATCACCCTGAGCATGAGCCGGAGTGTATGCAGCGATCGCTGCGGTAGACAGGGCGATGATCGTCGCCGTTCGGTTTGCAAATTTCCGTATTGTTTTGAATGACATCGTCTAGCAGGCTCCGTTGACAGGTCACGGACATTGCCCCGCAAACCTGCGTAGTTTCACGGATGTTAGTAAGTGATTAGGGTTAAGAAGGATTAAACCATGTGGGCTTCTTGCCGCGAATTTCTCATGCCGCTTCGCCCGGGCAGACACGAAAGAGCCGCGCTCCCGGGGGAGAGCGCGGCTCAAACTTTTGGGGTTAACTAGCGCCGATTGGCGCCAATCAATCGCTTAGGAATATTCGACCGAAACGTCGAAAGTTCCGTTGAACAGGCCAGCTGCTTCGCTGCCGTCGAGAGTGATCGTGCCGCCAACGTCAAACGTCGCAGCGCCTACACCGTCGAGGGTTACCTCTGGACCAGTGGCCCCGTTTTGGCTCGAAGTGAAAGTAGCGAGTTCGATAGCGTGCTGAGCCGCGGTGGCTGGCGTATAGCTTGGGTGACGCAGTTCAACCGAACCGGTTGGCAGGTTGATAGTCACAGCTTTGTTTGCGGTGCCTTGTACAGAGAAGCCAGCAACACCGGTTGTGCCTGAGCATACGATGTCTGGATCGGTGCATGTCAGCGTACCGTTAGCTGCAAGAGTGACGATGCCGCCAGCGCTTACAACCATAGTGCCGAAGTCGAGCGAGCCGCCGTCGTTGGTGAGTACGAGCGCGTCGAGAATTTCTGCAGTTGCGTCAGCGGTTGCAGTGTTAGCGTGAGCAGCAGAGCCCATGCCGAGAGCTGCAAACATTGCAATGCCAGCGGCGCTAAAACGAATGGTCTTGTTCATAATCTGGTCCTTCAAAGCGTAGTCTTGTCCCGTTGCACGCATGATCAGACCGATTGTTCGAATCGCCCCCGGTTCGCACCGCTCCATCATGCTTGCCGAACAGGACCGATGCCCCGTTCGCCAGACCTAAGTAGGATTACGGAGTTCAGCCTTCGTTTTTATGTATGGTTACCCGGCTGTTAGGAATTAGGGCGGTAGTAACCAAAACCACAGGGTTTCTGCGGCTTTGAGAGCAAAATTCCGTGGGATTTCAGCTTAAATATCGCCGCCAGTTAGCCGCTGACAAACAAGGTCAAGCTGATCCAATGTTCCATATTTAATAGAGATTACGCCGGACTTGGGATCTGCATCCGCTTTGATTCGCACAGTTAGACCGAGGAATTCCTCAAGATGGCGCTGGACCGCTTCAATATCGGCGTTCTCGCCAGCGGGTAGGATGGCAGCGGCGGTCGCACTGCCCTTCACGCTCTTTGCTACCTTGCGGACGAGTTTTTCGATCTCACGCACGGAGAGGTTGTCGTTCACTGCCTTTTTGGCGAGCGTTGCCGCGTCGTCTTGACCAATCAATGCGCGTGCATGGCCCATAGAAAGGCGCCCACCCTCCACAAGATCCAGAACAACCTCTGGCAACCCCAGCAAACGCTGAATGTTGGCAACGTGGCTGCGCGATTTTTCGACCATTCGGGCGATCTCTGCCTGCGTCATCCCCTCATCATCCGATAAACGCTGATAGGCCCGCGCCTCCTCAACCGGGTTGAGGTCCTCGCGTTGGAGATTCTCAATCAGCGCAAGCGCCATCACCTCACGGTCATCAAGATCTCGCACAAGAGCAGGAATCTCATGCAAGCGAGCTTTTTGCGCAGCCCGCCAGCGGCGTTCACCCGCGACGAGCTGATACTTGCCAGCTCCCTTAGGCCGCACAATGATCGGTTGGATCACCCCGCGCTTAGCAATCGATGCCGCAAGTTCCTCAAGTGCACCCTCATCAAAATGCTTGCGCGGGTTACCTGGAAGAGGTTCGATCGATGAAATAGAGAGCGAATTGAGCGGCGATCCTTGCGATTGGGCACCTGCGGCCGGCCTAGAGGGCGCGGATGCGTCATCAGAGCGCACCAAAGGCTCTTCCCGCTGTGTTTCCCCCATAAGAGCACCCAAACCCTTACCAAGCTTCTTTTTGCTTACTGCTGGGCTGCGCTGTGGGACCGAAAAACGGATAGGATCGGATGGGTTCTTGCTCACGCTGCTTGCCTTTCAGGCGGAAAACGGCCGATTAATTCTCGCGCCAAGGCAATATAGGCCCGGCTACCGACACAGGAATGATCATACACAAGTGCGGGAAGACCGTGGCTTGGAGCCTCGGACAGTCGCACATTGCGCGGAATAACGGTTTCGAAAACAAGATTGCCCAAACAATCACGCACATCATCCGACACTTGATCGGTCAAACGGTTGCGGCGGTCGTACATTGTTAATGCAACACCAATGATGTCGAGATCCGGATTGAATCGTTGTTGAATGCGCTCAACAGTCTGAAGAAGCTGGCTAAGTCCCTCAAGAGCAAAGAATTCACATTGAAGCGGAACCAGCAAGGTATCAGCGGCACACAAGGCGTTTAGCGTCAGCAGGCCGAGTGACGGAGGACAGTCGATAAAGCAGATTTCGTGAGCGCTGTGACCATCAAGAGCTTTGCTCAAACGAGCTGTACGCTCTTCGACGGAGACAAGCTCCACTTCTGCGCCACTGAGGTCAACTGTGGCGGGCACAATATCGAGGCCTGGAATGCTGGTTTCGACCGCTGCATCCACCAACGGCACTTCGTCGACAAGCAGATCATAGCTTGAAACTTCACGCGAACTCGAATCGACACCAAGCCCAGTCGAAGCGTTTCCTTGTGGGTCGAGATCGATAAGAAGAGTTCGCCAGCCTGTTGCAGCCATCGCGGTCGCCATATTGATGGCGGTTGTGGTTTTACCCACCCCACCCTTTTGATTGGCAATGGCGATAGTCAGCATGGCAAACTCCCAAACCCCAACAAACGGGGCAATTTCTTGGCATCACAGCGGATTTGTGAGCCTATTTGCTCACGATGATACCTGCCTCAGCATCGGTCAACGAATGTTCCACGTGAAACATGTTTCGAATCGAAGGTTTTGTCTGCTTCAATTCGTGCGCCGCGGAACGCCCTTTGGGCAAGAGGAACAACGTCGACCTTGTGGAGAAGGGTGCGGATAAACGCAGGAGCTTTTCGAGTGGAGCGAAGGCCCGTGCCGAAATGACCCATGATTCGAAGGGGGCGACCCGCTCCAACCGTTGACCTTCAATACGGCAATTGGAAAGCCCGAGCTCTGAAACACAGCGCTCAAGGAACGCGACACGCCGGCCGCGCGATTCAACCAGAACGGTTTCGATTTCTGGGCGCAGAATAGCGATAACCAGTCCGGGTAGGCCGGGCCCGGTGCCCAAATCCAACCAAGGACCCGGCGAACCGTTGGCATATGTTTCACGTGGAACATATTCTAGCAATTGAGCGCCATCCGCAAAATGCCGCGTCCAAAGTTGCTCTTCGGACGCTTTGCTGATCAGGTTTTGCGATTGGTTCTCCTCCAAAAGCAATTGGGCAAAGCTCTCAAGTCGCTCGTTAGCCCGAGCATCACCCCACGCCTCGACATAAGCCCGCGCTTCGGCCTCGCTCGAAAGGAGCCTTCTACCTTCTGCGGTCTCGGTCACGCGGCGCGTTGCCTGCGGCGGGCATGGACCAACAACGCCGAGAGGGCAGCAGGTGTAACCCCGGCCACTCGTCCGGCAGCAGCCAGCGTTGTCGGAGCTGCAGAGGATAGGCGCTCGACCATCTCGTTCGAAAGGCCGGGCACTTGGTCATACGGAAAGCCCGATGGCAGCGGCAGCTCCTCGCTTGCGCGCAAATCACGCAGCTCTGCTTCCTGACGAGCGAAATAGGGCGCATATGCCGCGTCCTCAGCCATCTCTTCAATCAATTGCTGATCTGAACTCTCAGGCACGTCGCACCAATGCGAAAGCGCGCCCAAATCCACACCGTCGTGACGCAGCCACTCTGCTATCGTCTTGCCCCCGCTATCGCGGCGGACATTCAAACCATGGTCAGCCAGGTCTTTTGCTTGCACGCTGGATTCAAACATCGCTGCAATGCCGGAACGAGATCTTTCGCGCCGCGCAAACCAATCTGCACGCTCGGCACCAATGCAACCAGCCTCCAACCCTAAAGGAGTAAGGCGCGTTGAGGCGTTGTTCGCGCGCAGGCGAAGGCGGTATTCGGCGCGCGACGTTAGCATCCTGTATGGCTCACTAACCCCTTGCAAAGTCAGGTCATCAATCATCACAGCAATGTACGAATTTGCCCGGTCTAGCGCTGGTCCCTTTGTCCCCAAAACCGCAGCCGCTGCTTCGAATCCAGCCACAAGCCCCTGCGCGGCTGCTTCTTCATAACCGGTGGTGCCGTTAATCTGGCCCGCGCAATATAGCCCTGGTATCGCTCGCACCTGTAGGTCGGGTGTTAGAGCCCGTGGATCGATGTGGTCGTATTCCACTGCATAGCCGGGAACCGCCATGTCGACCGTGCTTAACCCCGGCATCAGGCGCAGCATATCCAGTTGGACATCGACGGGAAGAGAGGTGCTGATCCCGTTGGGATAGATGTAGTTTGTAGTCAAACCCTCTGGCTCAAGGAACACTTGATGGCCATCGCGATCACCAAAACGGTGGATCTTATCCTCGATGGAGGGGCAATACCGCGGGCCAGCGGCATCAATTGCTCCAGAAAACAATGGGGAGCGGTGCAAGTTCGCTCGGATAACATCATGCGCAGCCTGCGTGGTCCGCGTTATGGCGCAGAACACCTGAGGGTTAGGACGGCCCTTTGTTAGCGGGGACATTGTCCATCCCTCGCCATCGGAGGCTTGCTCTTCCAATTGTGACCAATCGATTGTGCGGCCATCGAGCCGAGGTGGCGTTCCAGTCTTTAGCCGCGCCATTGGTAGTTCGGCACCGCGCAATTGTTCTGCCAAGCGCTGGGCGGCATTCTCACCGATACGCCCGCCCTCAAAACGCTCCTCGCCGCGAAAGAGTACGCCGCCAAGGAACGTGCCAGTACACAAAACAACACGAGGAGCACAAAGGACGGTGCCATCTGCAAGTTCCAAGCCCGCGACGGACCCACCCGAAAGGGACAAAGCCGAAGCTTCACCCTCTATCACCGTAAGGTTATCTTGCATCTCAACCACAGCCTGAACGGCGGCTTTGAACAGGACACGATCGGCTTGAACGCGAGGGCCCCACACGGCACTTCCTTTAGAGCGATTGAGCATCCGGTAGTGGATTGCGCCAGCATCCGCTGCACGGCCAATGACCCCGTCAAGCGCATCAACTTCGCGAACCAAATGGCCTTTACCAAGTCCGCCAATCGCAGGATTGCAGCTCATCGCGCCGACTGCATCTTTGTCAAATGTCACAAGTCCGGTGCGCGCACCCATCCGAGCCGAAGCGCAGGCGGCTTCAACACCGGCGTGCCCGCCGCCGATAACCAAGACATCAAATAATTGCATGTGGGGCCAGATAAGCGCTCAATCGCTCGCCGTCAAAGCTGTTTCACGTGAAACATTTGCAGCAGCTACTTCCCAATACAGAAGCGCCCAAACAGAGCATCGAGCATTTCTTCTGTGGTTGTTCGCCCGATCAACCTGTCAAAGGCCAAGCGAGCGCCTCTCAGCTCTTCACCGATGAGCAATAGGTCTGACACTTGCCGAGCACCCTCCAGACTCTCCTTCGCCTCGTTCAGGCGCCTATATTGGCGTTCGTTCAAAGCCACCTCGCCCGGTTTGGGCATAGAACCGCGCGCATTTTCGAGCAGATCCAGTTTAAGCGCTTCTATCCCCTCGCCTGTAACGGCCGACACCAAATGCCGCGCGCTTGGTTTCTGCAAAAAATCTGCTGCATCAACGCGCGCAGCGACTTCCCAAGCGAGGTTAGGGCCATCACCTTCTGCACCCAACCACAAAACACAATCGGCTTTGACCAGTTCATTTTGCGCCCGTTCGATGCCGATGGCTTCAATCTCTTCGGCCCCTTCATCACGCAGTCCCGCTGTGTCGATGAATGCGAACGGCACACCTTTGATCGAAACCGAACGCTCAATGACATCGCGCGTTGTCCCAGCAATAGGCGATGTGATTGCCGCCTCGCTTTCGGTGAGTGCATTGAACAGCGTCGATTTGCCCGCGTTGGGTGGTCCAGCGAGCACCACGCGGAAGCCCTCTTTAAGCTTCTCAGACCTCGGTCTGTTCAAAACCGCGTCGATTTCGCCTGCCAATTGGCCAATGTTCCACGTGAAACCCTCAGGCACTTCGCTGACATCATCTTCATCAGAAAAGTCCAGCGCAGCCTCAATTTGGGCCGAAAGCTTCAGAACGGCGTCGCGCCACTCTTCCACTTTGCCAGAAAGAAGTCCGTTTGCACTAGCTACCGCCGCCGCCCGCTGAAGCTCTGTCTCCGCCTCGAGCAAATCCGCAAGGCCTTCAGCCTCAGCCAGGTCCATGCGCCCATTGGCAAAGGCTCTGCGGGTAAATTCACCCTCTTCGGCGGGACGCAGGCCCTCAATCATGTCCAGAGCATCGCAGACGGCGTTGAGCACCGCCTTACCCCCGTGACAATGCAGCTCTGCACAATCTTCGCCCGTTGCCGAACGCGGGCCGGGGAACCACAAAACCAAAGCCTCATCCAGCAATTGACCGTCTTGCCTGCGCAATTTGGCGAGGCTGGCTCGCCGCGGTTCGAAGTCTCTGCCGGTTAAAATCTGCAAAGCACTCGCAGATGCCGGTCCGCTAATCCGCACAACACCAATCGCAGCAGGTGCTGATCCGCTTGAAACAGCAAAAATGGTCGGTGTTTCTGGAAGCATTACAAGAAAATCGGTGTTCTAATCTGAACTGTCGCTCTTTTTCGATCCACCGGGCGAGGAACTGGAACCGCCAGTTGCGCTGCGCATCCCGCCTTCAACGAAGCTTTGGAACAGTTTCATGCCCATTTGACCCATTGGAGCCAAAGCTTGAGCGTATTCTTGGAGTTGATCGGGGCTTTTCACACCTTTCATCGCTTTGGAAATCGTGTCGACATAAACGCCGTTTGCTTTGCTCACATCGGGCAAACCCATAAAGCTGCGGGCTTCTTCGGGTGTGCATTCCACTTCGACATTGATCTTCATCGCTCTCTCCCTTGCGCGCCATTGCGGCCATCGGTTTTGTATATTTGGGTTTGCCCGATGCGAAGCGCAATGCTTAGGTTCCATAACACATTTGCTCGCAAGCAAACCAAAGGGTTCATCAATGACGCTTTCAATCCATCAGGCAAACCACCAAACAACTCAGCAAGCCTTGGCAAATTGGCACAAGATCGCCGCTAATGGCAGCAAAGCCGACGAACTGGCCACAATCATCCACCAAGATGCGGTGTTCCATTCCCCCGTCGTCCACACGCCGCAGCGCGGCCAAGCTATCGTCGTCGCCTACCTATCGGCAGCTGGCAAAACCCTTGGCAACGATTCCTTTCACTATGACCGCGAAGTCGTCGGAGAAGGAACGGTTGTTCTCGAGTTCAGCACCGAGATGGAGGGAATCGCGGTCAACGGGATCGATATGATCACTTTCGATGATCAGGGCATGATCACAGACTTTAAGGTCATGGTCCGCCCTTTGAAAGCGATCAACAAAGTCTGGGAAATGATGGGCCGGCAGCTTGAGAAACAACAATCAGCGGCAAAATAACCCGTGTGATCAATTCAAGATTGCGAAATTGAGGATCATATTGCGTACGGCCGGATCAAGACCCTCTGGCAAGTCATTTTCCAGCTGTTCTCGCCGGTTGGCCACGCTCTCTGCGATAATTACCCGCTTCATTGCCCAGTTTGGGCAAACGCGCTCTTCCAAACTGCTTTTCTTGAGCAATGACACACCGGTGTGACGCTGATCCTGGCCAATACGCTTCATCAGCGCATCCAGCTCGGCCCCCTCTCCTTCGAGCAATTGCAGGAAGTTACGGCCGTTGTAGAGCAGCAACCCCGTAATTGAGCGCGCAGGATTGTTCTTGGCGCTGCTCTCGAGAATAGCGGAAACGTCATCGCGCGATAGGCTCGGCGCGGTGCTGATATAAAGGTATTGGCTAAGCACTGAACTGGCCCCTTATGGGGACGCTCTTCGACAGAGCCGCCCCGCGATACTCTCGTCCTTACTGGTTCATATTGTCGAAGAAATCTTCGTTGGTCTTGGAATCTTTCATCTTGTCGAGCAGGAATTCCATCGCATCGACCGTCCCCATCTGCATGAGAATACGGCGCAAGACCCACATCTTGGAGAGCTTGTCCTTCTCGACCAACAATTCCTCTTTGCGCGTACCGGACTTGCCAACGTCGAGTGCTGGGAAGATGCGCTTGTCGGAGACTTTGCGATCCAGCACGATTTCCGAGTTGCCGGTACCTTTGAATTCCTCAAAGATCACTTCGTCCATGCGGCTGCCTGTGTCGATCAGAGCGGTCGCAATGATGGAAAGCGAACCTCCCTCCTCAATGTTACGAGCGGCACCAAAGAAGCGTTTTGGCCGCTGCAGAGCGTTGGCATCAACACCGCCGGTCAGAACTTTACCAGAGCTTGGCACGACCGTGTTGTAGGCCCGGCCCAAACGCGTGATCGAATCCAGCAGGATCACAACATCATTCTTATGTTCAACCAGGCGTTTCGCTTTTTCAATAACCATTTCAGCGACTTGCACGTGGCGATTGGCTGGTTCATCAAAAGTTGAGGAGATCACCTCACCTTTAACGCTGCGCTGCATATCGGTAACTTCCTCGGGACGCTCATCGACGAGCAGAACAAGCAAGAAGACCTCTGGATGATTGTCGGTGATCGCTTTGGCGATATTCTGCAGCAGAACAGTCTTACCCGTCCGAGGCGGAGCCACAATCAAGGCGCGCTGGCCCTTACCCTGCGGCGAAATAATATCGATCACACGCGCTGATTTGTCCTTAACCGTTGGATCCAGCGTATCCAGCGACAATTTCTCATCAGGATAGAGCGGCGTAAGGTTATCGAAATTGGTGCGCATCCGCACCGCATCGGGCTCTTCGAAATTGACGCTGGTAAGCTCGGTTAGAGCAAAATAGCGCTCTCCATCCTTTGGAGCGCGAATTTCCCCTTCGACAGTGTCACCCGTTCGCAGGCCAGATCGCCGAATCTGGTTGGGCGACACATAAATATCGCCCGGCCCAGCAAGGTAATTTGCATCGGGTGAACGCAGGAACCCAAAACCATCCTGCACCACTTCGATGGTGCCGATTCCCATGATTTTCTCTTCATATTCCTCATCCTCAGCCAATTCGCGAAGGATGCTGAAGAGCAGATCCTGGCGGCGCATGGTTGAGGCACCTTCAACGCCCAGCTCCTCTGCCATTTTGACGAGTTCAGCTGGTGTACGTTCTTTTAAGTCTTTGAGATGCATGAGGGTATTGGTCCAAATCGGGCCCAGATTGTGGGCGAAAAATACGAGTGGGCAATCCCTTCAAACACTGGGATTTGCCAAAATAGAGAGACGCGGAACGGTAGATGCTCCGCGGAATGGGTAAAACGTCACAAGGGCATGCAGCAGGATGCGGGCTTGGAGAAAGCAGACCCAACCTAGCGCAAGAAAGCCAGGGCCAATGCCAAAACGTTATTTGTGCAAATTATAAGCAGCACAGACGAAGGTCAATCACTCAATCGTGCATGCCTACAAAAATGGCTCAAAACGGCCGCACATAGACCAGCACAACAATCAGGACGAGGATTAGACCGGGAACCTCCCCAATCATGCGCAGCGACTTCTCCGTCAGCGGGCGTTCCCCGCGTGACATCTTTTTCGCCTGACCAACCAACCAGCCGTGATAGCCGGTCAAAACCAGAACCAGTGCTATTTTTGCGTGAAGCCACCCTCCCCCGCTAAAAGCACCCGTTGAATACGCCAGCGTCAGCCCCAATACCCAGACGATGATCATGCTCGGCGTCAGGATGATCTTGCGCAATTTGCCCATCCGATCGGCCCATTTTGCCTCTCCAGCAGAGCCGGCTTCATGATCGAGCATGTAAATGCATTGGCGCGGCAACATGAACAGCCCTGCTAACCAGAAGACCATGAAAACAACATGGCCCACTTTTAGCCAGAGATAGATCGCTGAAAGAGCCTCTTGCATCCTTGTATCCTTTTAACCGCGGACTGCGCGAAGCAGTTCTTCTACGTGTTCGATCGGCGTAAATTGCCCAATTCCGTGACCCAGATTGAAGACATGCGGCCGTGCTTCGAACGCATCAAGCACAATCCTCACACGCCCACGCAAAGCCGGTCCGCCAGCCTCAACCAACAGAGGGTCGAGATTACCCTGAACCGGCATACCTTCGGGCAAGACAGAATTCGCCCACACAGGGTCAATCGTTTCATCAAGGCCAATCGCATCAACGCCTGTTTCGCGGGCGTAAGCGGGCAATTTCGCTCCTGCACCCTTTGGAAAGCCGATGATTGGCGTATCCGGATGCGATTGCTTGATCGCCGCGGTAATCTTTGCATTAGGGGCAATGACCCAGCGTTCAAATTCATCAGGAGCAAGACTGCCCGCCCAACTGTCGAACAGCTGAATGGCTTCGGCACCTGCATCGATCTGTCCGCGCAGATAGGTTATCGATACATCGACAATAGCATCACAGATCGCCTGAAGCCGCGCCGGATCACGATAGGCGAGCAATCGCGCTGGCCCCTGATCTTTCGATCCCTGACCAGCAATCATATATGTCGCATTGGTCCAAGGCGATCCAGCAAAGCCGAGCATGGTGACTGTATCGCTGATCATTGTACGGGTCTTGCGCACGGTTTCGTAAATCGGATCAAACCGTTCATGCGCGCTGGTAAAATCTTCCAGATTTGCTTCGAGCAAAGTTGGGCTCAAATTGGGCCCTTCCCCGGCAAGAAACTCCAATCCTTGGCCCATCGCATGCGGCACAATCAGGATATCGGAGAACAGGATCGCTCCATCAAATCCAAACCGCCGGATTGGTTGAACCGTGATCTCTGCCGCCGCATCGCTGTCATAGACTAGGTTTAGAAAACCACCCTTTTTGGCGCGCAACTCGCGATATTCGGGGAGATAACGACCTGCCTGGCGCATAAGCCAGATAGGAGCGATTTCTTGGGCGGAACCGTTCAGGGTGTCGAGTAAAGGACCGGGCATGAGGTCCTCTAATCAAATAAATTATAAATTTAAAAGGATTGATGGAGTCTGTTGGCCCTGTGGATAGCGGGGATTTGCATAATATGCCGAGCTTATCCGGAAAAATCCTATCAGTTTCGCAAAGCCGAATCCGCAGAGCCGCGTGGTCAAGCGATACATATCCACGCTCTCCCCACCCTGTCGATATCGTCTGAGATCTGTAGAAAAATAATGAGATGAAAATGCCGGTAGCGCGGATGAAATTCTCTCCCATGCTTGTCGACGGTTCTTTACCGTGGTTTATGCCCCCTACTGTCCACAAGCACGCATCAGCAGACAAGTATTGGCCGAATCATCAGTATGAACCGCCTGAATTTGCACCTCGTCTCCGATTCCACCGGAGAGACATTGGAGATGATCGCAAAGGCCGCGCTTGCGCAATTTGATGATCCAACGGTCGCACGGCACTTTTGGCCGATGGTGCGGTCGCGTCAACATCTTGACCGGATTGTTCCTGATCTTGCGGATAACCCTGGTCTCGTCCTGTTTACCTTGGTCAATCCGGAAACGCGAGCCCGGCTGGAGGAGCATTGCCGCCACCTTGGCCTGCCCGCGGTTCCTGTTTTGGACGGTGTTACAGCCGCGTTAGAAGCGCAATTGGGCCAAGAGGCGCATGGCCGCCCTGGCCGTCAGCATATGATGGATGCTGACTATTTTAAGCGCGTGGATGCGATTCAATTCACGATCGCTCATGATGATGGGATCGCGCATGAGGATTGGGAAGAGGCGGACATCGTTCTTGCCGGCGTATCGCGCAGTTCCAAAACGCCAACCAGCATCTATCTGGCCAATCGCGGCTATAAAGTCGCCAATATCCCCTTGGTGGTCGAAAGCCCCCCACCCAAAGCGCTCTTTGGTTTGCGCCATCCGCTCGTTGTTGGGTTGACCACCGCGCCCGAACGGCTGGTTCAAATCCGGCGAAACCGCCTTCTATCGCTCAATGAAGGCACAGAAACCTCCTATGTCGACAATGACCGGGTTAAAAATGAGCTGCAATTTGCGCGGCGGATGTTTGCCGACAACGGCTGGCCAGTTATTGATGTGACACGGCGCTCAATCGAAGAAAGCGCCGCAGCGATCATTCGCCTGGCGCAAGAACGAGAGCGGAGAGATCGTCCAGTTGATGGAGTGTCAAAACCGATATGATCGCTGCCGACCCACCTTCCGGCCTGATCCTTGCCTCCAAATCCAGCTCTCGCAGGGCGATGCTTGATGCCGCTGGTGTCACTTACGATGCCAAGCCCGCGCAATGCGATGAGCGGGCCATTGAAGAGAGCCTGCGCGGCGCGACCCCGCCCGAAATCGCAGAGGCGTTGAGCGTCGCGAAAGCGGCTGACGTGGCAAAGAGAAACCCTTCATCTCTTGTCTTGGGTAGCGATTCATTGGTCGTGGTTGAGGGGCAGCGTTTCGATAAACCGACATCGCGAGAGAACGCCGCCGAGCATTTGCGCTTCTTCTCCGGAAAAACCCTCGAATTGCACAGCGCGGCTGCACTTGTGCGCGATGATACCTGTGAATGGAGCTTTGCTGACTGCGCCCGATTGACCGTGCGCGATCTGTCGGACGAATTCATAGAGCATTATTTGGAACGAGAATGGCCCGAGATAGGCTTCACTGTCGGATGTTTCCGGATTGAGGCGATGGGTGTGCAATTGTTTGAGCGCATTGAAGGCGATCAATTCACGGTCCTCGGGATGCCGCTCATCCCGGTTTTGGGGGCGCTGCGCGAACAGGGGATTTTGCAACAATGACCCCGCAAACGCATGTGATCGGCGATCCGATTGCGCAGTCGAAATCGCCGCTCATCCACAGCTTTTGGCTCAAGAAACTGGGCATCGCCGGTGAATATTCCAGCACACAGATCCGGGTTGGCGAGCTCGCAGACTACCTCAATAAAGGGCGCGCAGACGCCAATTGGACCGGTTGCAATGTTACAATGCCTCACAAACAGGCGATTCTCGAACAATTGGATACGCTGGATCCACTGGCGGCGAAACTTGGCGCGGTGAACACTGTGGTTCGGCAGGAAGATGGCACACTAAAAGGGTTTAACACCGATGCGGGCGGCTTTCTTGAACCGCTAAGCTCCGTTTTTGAAGAGAAGCATTTGTTTCGCATGGCGCGCATTTTGGGCACTGGCGGCGCGGCGCGGGCTATCATTGCGGCCCTTGCCGATCATGGCTTTATTCTCGTGGTCGCTGGGCGCGACCCTGAAAAGGCGCGCGCGATACTCGATGAACTCGCGCCAAACGGTGAGCATCACGCGGTGCCATTGGCCCATTTTGCGCAGCCGACCGATTTTGCCTTCGATGACCGCGATCAGTGCCTCGATCTGGTTATCAACGCATCGCCGCTTGGAATGCATGGCAATCCGCCTCTGGAGTTTGATTGGAGCCATGCGCCGCCAGGCAGCATCGCCTATGATATTGTGACGAGCCCGCTCGACACCGCCTTTTTGCAAGACGCTAGCGCCGCAGGACACCCCACAATCAATGGTTATGCTATGTTGATCGGACAGGCTGCGATCGCGTTTGAGAGGTTCTTTGGACAGGCTCCACCGCGTGAATTTGACGATGAATTGATGGAGTTACTGGCCCGGTGACCAGCCCCCAAACCAAATCTGACAAAAGCGGCCCGATCATCATCGGTCTGACCGGTTCCATCGGTATGGGCAAATCCACTGTCGCAGCGATGTTTGAAAGCGCCGGCGTCCCCATTTTTGACGCGGACGCTGAAGTGCGCGCCATGCAGGGCCCCGGCGGCGAGTTGATCCCAGCCATTGAAGCGGCTTTCCCCGGATCAACGGGCGCAGACGGTGTCGACCGCGAAGCATTGGGGCGGTTGGTCTTTGCCGATAAGGAAAAGCTCGCCGCGCTTGAGGCGATTGTGCACCCCGCTGTCGGCGGTAAACGGGCGAAATTCCTCGCTGACAACGCAGACACGCCGATGATCTTGTTTGATATCCCGCTGTTGTTTGAAGGCAGCGGACACGCCGGAGTAGACCATATTGTGGTCGTCTCTGCCCCAGCAGAAGTGCAGCGGGAGCGCGTTCTTGCCCGGCCCGGTATGACGGTCGAGAAATTTGAGCACATCCTTGGCCTGCAAACACCCGATGCAGAAAAACGAAGCCGCGCGGATTATGTGATTGATACGGGCACAACCTTGGCGGAAACACAGGCTCAAGTGGATCAGATTGTCGCAAAACTACGCAGCTAATCGTCTTTATGCCCCTTGCGCAAAGCCGATCATGGGTGAATAACATTGCAAATGCGCGAAGTGATTTTCGACACGGAGACGACCGGCCTAGACCCCAAAACAGGGGACCGAATGGTAGAAATCGGCTGTGTTGAGATGATTGGCCGGGTGGAAACGGGTCGCACGTTCCATGCCTATTACAACCCCGAACGCGATATGCCCCCTGCCGCCGAAGCGGTGCATGGATTGTCGCGCGAATTTTTGTCGGGAAAGCCGCTTTTTAATGACACATTCGCCGATCTTATAGAATTTCTTGGCGAAGCGCCGCTTGTCGCGCACAACGCCGGCTTTGATTTTGGGTTTCTCAACGCGGAATTGGAACGGATTGGTCAGGCGCCAGTGTCGCTGGACCGGATGGTCGACACGGTTGCGATCGCACGCAAAAAGCACCCTGGCGCCAAACTCTCGCTCGATGCGCTCTGCTCCCGATATGGGGTCGACCGCAGCCACCGCGTGAAGCACGGAGCGCTGCTTGACGCTGAATTGCTCGCGCAGGTCTATGTTGAGCTTAGAGGTGGGCGGCAAATCGGTCTGGAATTGACCGCCGATATTGGGGCCCAAGATGCGGCACCGAAGCAAAGCCAATCGCCGAAGCCGGGAGTCAATCCTGACCGGCCACGCCGCACTCCGCGACCGCACGCTGCATCGCCAGCCGAGCTCGCGCGCCACGCAGAATTTGTCGCCGGGATAAAGGACGCCGCTTGGGTACGCTAAAACCAACATCCAAACCCGCGCCGATCCCAGCCCCGCTCAGCAATCACGCATAGGAGGAACCGCAATAATGGATATCCGCATTTCGGGACATCAGGTCGAAACGGGCGCAGCGCTCCAAGATCACGCCTCTGACAGGCTGGGAGGGGTTGTTGAGAAGTATTTTGACCGAGCGCTGTCATCGCATGTGACTTTTGGGAAATCCGGCGGTTCTTTCACCTGCGATATCGTGACTCACGTTACCCACGGGATGATACTCAAGGCACGTGGCAATGCCGGCGATGCGCATCTTGCGCTCGATAATTGCATCACCAAAATCGAAAAGCAGCTGCGGCGGTACAAGCGCCGGCTAACTGACAGACATGAACGCGCTCTGCAGGTGCGATCGGAGGAAGAGGCCGCCTACACAATTTTCGCGGTCGAAGAACCCGAGGAAGAAGTTGTCGCCGATGCACCACCGATCATTGCAGAAACCAGCGTTGATGTCCCTGAGAGCAGCGTCGCTGATGCTGTGATGATGCTTGACCTGCGTGATACCCCTGCCCTGTTCTTCAAAAATGCTGGCACTGGCAGGCATAATATGGTTTACCGCCGCGAAGACGGTTCGATCGGATGGGTCGAACCACGCGTTTAACCGCGCAAGGACCCAAAAGATCTAGCTGCGGTAGGGAGCTGCAGAGACAAAGATCGGTCCAACCCGACAATTTATGATCCGCGTGCAGCACCCCGCTTGCCGCGCAGATTGTTGTTGTTGAATGCGCCCGCTCCTGCTTGCAGGATCTGACTTGACTGGAATCTCGAGTTTGTAATGGACACAAATATTAAACTTGCGCCTGAGGCTGTTGCTTTCGCACGCCCGGATTCAGCGCGCCAAATTCTAACGCAAATTTCTGCGATCTATTCGAATGTCTACGGTCTTGATGCCGACATTGTGCTCGAAGGACTTGAGCAACGCGAAGCCTTGGGCAGCACTGGTTTTGGTCGGGGTGTAGCAATCCCGCATTGCCGCAGCACAGCGGTTAATCGCCCAACTATGGCACTCTTGAAACTTGAACACCCTGTTGATTTCAAGGCGGCGGATGGAATCCCAGTGTCTCTTGTCTTCGGTTTGGTCTCTCCTGAGAATGCCGGTGCCACACATCTCCATGCTCTTGCGGCGATCTCTCGGCTTGTCCGTGATGAAGCAATGCTGAGCAGATTGACCGATGCGGCCGACCCAGAGGCGGTGTTTGCTGTTTTGACCAATCAATTTCTTCGGGCTGCTGCCTGAGAATGCCGGCTAATTCTGATGGCGGACCTGCTGGAGCGGACCTGCACTATCGGGCGCTGGAGCGTTTGTATGAGTCGGCTCCGGTCAATCAGGTGTTTTCTTCAAAGCTTGAAATTACCGGCGAAGGGCATTCGCGCCTCACGTTTACCGTTACGCCTGAGGTCTATCATGCGGCCGGGGCTGCCCATGGCACCATCTATTTCAAAATGCTCGATGATGCGGCGTTCTACGCGGCGAATACGCTCGCAACCGACCGTTTCTTACTAACCACCAGTTTCAATTTGCACTTCACCAAACCGGTCCGCGAAGGGGAAGTTGTGGCCGAAGGGCGCTGGGTTAGCGGAAAACGCCGCGTTCTTGTCGCCGAATCGCGGCTGGTGGATAGTGAGGGCGACGAAATTGGGCGCGGGACCGGCACATTCATGCGCTCACGCATCGCTTTGTCGGGCCTCGATGGGTATTCGGTCTGACTACGCGGCTCCCCGCTCACCTTGAGGTTGCGAGCCTGATTCGCCTGACCGAAACGCATGGCGGCACCGCAATGGTGCTGGCTAAGGGTGAACGAGACGCCGGAACCATATTGATTGTAACCATGTTTCGCGGCGAGAACGCTCGGCTTTTCGAAAGAATGCCGCAACTGGATGGGACACGCGCTTTTGTAACGACGAAAACCCAAGACGCTGAAAATCCAATGGAATTTTCTGAATATTTGGCGCGCCGCAGCCGTCAAGACCCCGACATTTGGATTGTGGAGTTAGACATCGACGATCCAGAACGCTTCATCGAACTTTTGCCGCGTTAACTTGACATAGTTTCATTCGCGACTATTTGCCCCCCTGCTTCCAAGTTGCGGAGGCCAGGAGATCGGCAATACGGCCGGTTGAAAGGCACGCAGACGGGGGGCAGCCGGTAGGCTAAACGGATCACCCTCTTCATACCCCGCGAAAACACTCGCAACAGGTCCAAGCCTGCGTCGGAGCTCGCTCACCGCAGATACAGTAGATAACATGGGTCGTAAGACTTATTCCCTTAGTGCAGTCGCCGTGGCGGCGACCGCCAGTTTGAGTTTCTCTAGCGCCGATGGCGCAGTGGCTTTTGCACAGGACACAATTGCCGACGCAACAGCCCAAACCGACGCGGCACCAACCACCAATGCGGTCGAAGTCATGCCGGCGGCTCCGGTCTTTGTTTCAGAAGAAGTGGTTCAGCCGCTCGCTGAAACCGACGAAGCCGAAAACACCCCAAACAGCACCCAGGCTTCATCGCTTCGCGAACTGGTCGGCATTGTCGACAGTGATGTGCAGTTGAGCGAGCAGATGCGCTGCCTTGCTGGCACCGTCTATTTCGAATCCCGCGGGGAGCCGCTTGCCGGTCAATTGGCTGTCGCTCAGGTTGTTATCAACCGCGCAGAAGACCGCCGCTGGCCTGCAAGCTATTGCGGTGTTGTCTATCAACGCTCGCAATTCTCATTTGTGCGCGGTGGCCGCATGCCGAACATCAACACTTCATCGGCTGCATGGACCCGCGCGAAAGCGGTGGCACGGATTGCCCATGACGGATTGTGGGAATCGGAAGCCGCCGACGCGGTTTATTTCCATGCAAACTATGTTCAGCCGCGTTGGAGCCGGGCAAAAACCCGCCTTGCGCAGATCGACACGCATGTTTTCTATCGTTGAGCCTTTTCTCAGCTAAGAAACAGAGACCCCTGCCCTAATCCGGCGGGGGTTTTTGTTTCGGCGCCATTAGTTTCGCAAGATCGCCCATGTTGGCGCATGGTCGCTGGCCTTTTCGCGGCCCCGATGCTCTTTATCGACGCCCACCGAATCCAACCGATCAGCAAGTTCTGGCGTGAGCAGGATGTGGTCGATGCGGAATCCGTGATCGCGCTGCCATGCGCCTGCTTGGTAATCCCAATAGGTCCACACGCCGCCGCGCGGATTCAGAGTGCGCACCGCATCACACCACCCATCAGCCAGCAGCCGTGCATAGGCGGCACGCGATTCGGGTTGCATCAATGCATCCGATTCCATCGCTTTGACCGCATAGACATCGTCATCCTCTGGAATGACGTTGTAGTCCCCCAAAACAGCCGCAGGCACTTCGCTGGCCCAAATGGCGGCCATGCGATTGCGCAATTTTTCCATCCACGCGATTTTATAATCGAACTTTGGTCCTGGCAGAGGGTTGCCGTTGGGCAGGTAGATACAGACAATGCGCGTGGTTTCGCCGTCCTTTGAGACATTGGCCTCCAGATATCGGGCTTGCTCGCCTTCACCTTCTTTTGGCCCATCAATGCCAAGGCCGCGCTGAACTTCTTCAATCGAATACCCGTCTTTGGTGTCGACCAGAATTGCAACTCCATTGAAGCTCTTTTGCCCGTGCCAGATCGGTTGATAGCCCAGCGCTTCAAATTCTGCGGCGGGAAAGTCCTTATCTTGGCTCTTCACTTCCTGAAGACAAGCGACCGCGGGCCGAGTTTCAGTGAGCCATTCTTTCAGCCGCGGCAGGCGCGCTTTGATACCATTGATGTTGTAGGTCGCGATTTTCATGCGCTCATCCATGAAGGATCGGAGCGCGAAGGTCTATCGCAAGGTTGGGCGGATGGATGGGACAATCACCCGTCTGGTAAAATCCTAAATGCCGAAGCTAGAGCCGCAACCGCAACCCGCAGCAGCGTTGGGGTTTTCAACTTTGAACGCAGCGCCGCCCAGCGATTCGACGAAATCGACGACACTGCCGCCAACAAGGTCGAGGCTGATTGGATCAACCACCAGCTTTACCCCGTCGGTTTCGCTCACTGCATCATCGCCCTCTGCACCATCGGCGAGGTCAAATTTGTATTGGAAACCGGAACAGCCACCTCCCTCAACAGAAAGCCGCAGGATTGCAGGCTTGGTCTGCTTTTCGGCGATCCATGCAATACGCTTCGCCGCTGCGGGAGTGAGGGTCATATTCTCTGCCATTGCTGTAATTTAGGGTTCAGAGCCCTATTACTCAAGAGATTAGGCAGTTTGGATATAGTCACGCAAAGCGGCGGCTTCGTGCTCAACCTCATCGATCTTGTTTTTGACCAGATCGCCGATCGAGATGAAGGCAACCAGTGCGCCATTATCGACAACGGGGAAATGGCGAAAACGGCGGCGCGTCATCAGGGCCAGGGCATCGTCAACTTGCGTGCCAGATTCGACCGTGATGGCAGGCGATGTCATGATCTCACCAACCGACATATCAAGGCAGGCGCTGCCAGTATCCGCGAGGCGATAGATGACATCGCGTTCCGAAATGATCCCGGCGACTTTTCCGTCGCGTATGACGGGCAGGGCTCCGATCTTTTTTCCTGCGAGCATCGAAACTGCTTCCGATACGGGAGTGGCGACATCGCAAGAAACGACTTGGTTGGCGTCTCTGTCGCCGATGATGTTGGCAATTGTCATGGTGGCCCTCCTCTTTCCATTGGGGAAAGTGCCATCAAACGGCGCAAAAGGCGAATCAGGAACAGTGCGGTGTTTTTGATCGGGGATTTTCGCCTCCAATCGCGCGCTCGCGGCGTATCTTCACCGTTGCAATGATGCGACGCGCGACGCATGAGAACGAAATGGTCAAAAAATCCCCTCTCGATGACCCCGAAAACGCCGCCCATGCTTGGGCGCGATATCGTCAGATCATGAAAATCCTGATGTCAGCGACGGTTGTGACCGTGATGGTCGCGGTGGGACTGCTTTATGCTTATAATGGCGCGATTTCTGTCCATTTCTATATCGCAGTAGCGCTTGGCATCAGTTTCACGATGCTGCTTGGCGGCGGCTTAATGGGGCTAGCCTTTTTGTCGAATGGGACCGGGCACGACGCATCGGTCGACAACCGTTTGCCGAGCGCGGATGAATTGTGGTCCCCAAAGGATGACCAGGACAGCGATTCAAAAGAAGACGCTGGTTAGATTTTGCGCAGTCACGGTTTTTCAGGCGGCGTCAGACGAAAATCTTCAACCGGATTGCCGCCTACCAAATGCTCCTCAATAATCCGGTCAAGAACATCGGGGCTGCACGAATGGTACCAGACATTGTCCGGCCAGACGACCGCGATGGGTCCAGCCGAGCAAATCTGCAAACAGTCAGCTTTTCCGCGCTGAATCCCGCCGCCAGGACCGCGTAGGTGCTCTTGTGTCCTTTTAGGCCCGACTAGGCCGCGCTCTTTCAATCGGTTCTTTAGGAACTGCCAAGCGACTTCTCCTTCGGCGCGTGAACAGCATTTCTGCTTTTCAGAAACAGCGCATAGGAAAATGTGGCGATCGATTCCCTGATCCCCGCCCCCGCCATATTTCTTCGCTAATGCGGTTTGCGCCGCCAACACGCCTTGTCCGCTCATTCCTCTGAAGAGCCCGCTTCATCATGCTTCAGCCACCGGTCGAGCCAAGAGAAGACGCGACCATGCCATTGCAGGGAGTTTTCCGCACTCAGAACCCAGTGGTTTTCATTCGGAAAAACAAGCAATTGCGATGGAATATCGCGTTCTTGGAGGGCGGTGAAGCTTTGCAAGCCTTGTGTGTAAGGAACGCGGAAATCCTGTTCTCCGGTGATCACCAGCATCGGCGTGCGCCACTGATCGACATGATTGACCGGGTTCCAGCGTTCATAGGTTTCGCGCGCCTCACTGTAGGAGCCGCCAAAATCCCAGCGCGGAAACCACAATTCTTCGGTTGAATAATAAAAGCTGCGCATGTCGAACAGGCCGTCGTGCTGGATCAGGCAATCGAAACGGTCGGGCCAATTGCCCGCGATCCAATTGACCATATAACCCCCATAGCTGGCACCCATCGCGCAGGCCCGCGTGCCGTCGATTTGAGCGTCGATTTCGAGCGCCGCAGCGAGGCCTTTTTGCAAATCTTCTAGAGGTTTACCGCCCCAATCCTGGTTGATAGAATCCATGAACTCCTGCCCATATCCAGCGCTGCCATGGAAATCGACCGAGATCACGGCATAGCCTTGGCTGGCCAAAACGCGCGGGTTCCAGCGCGACGACCAACCGTCGCGGAACGATCCTTGGGGGCCACCATGAATGTAGAGGATCGCAGGGATTGGCCCCTCTTGATTTTCAAGCCGAGTGATCTGGCCCCAAACCGTGTCACCTTGTGCGCCGGCAAAGCTAAACCGGCGAGTCATGGTGGAGGCCATGTTGCCCATATGGCTGGTCACTGCATCGGTAAGCGGGCGGGCACGCGCACCGCTGGCGGCGAGATAGAGTTCGTTCGGCACCCCAATGGAATCGCGGGTAAACAGCAAGCGGCCACCGGGCAGGGATGTGACATTGCCGATATGGGCTTCGTTACCCGCCATAAGGTCAAGTTCGGTTACCTCGCCTGATTCCGGGTCAATCTGGAACACTGGCGTGTCGAGCACATCCGCAGCCGATGCGAGCAAGTGGTCGCCATCTGCGCTCCACTGCAAACCGCCAAAGGAAAGATCGGTATCCTGTGTCAGTGCACGTGTTTCGCCTGTTTCCAGATCACGCAGATGCACCACCATCCGGTCCGCTTCGTATCCCGGACGCGCCATCGCCAGATAGGCGAGATATTTGCCATCGGGTGAAGGGGCGGGGCCCGAATCGTGTGCTTCATTCGCCTTAGTCAGCTCAACCGGAGCAGCGCCCGACAGATCAGACCAATAGATGTCGAGATCGGTCGAGGTGGGCTCATCGGCATCCGAACGGCGAGCCACAAAATAGAGGCCGGAGCCATCAGGCGCCCATGCAATGTCTTCGCCGCCGCCGAAGGGACGCGTTGGCGTGTTGCCAATGCCGATACCGCCATCGGCTGAGACGCCGTCTCCTACTACCCCGCCATCTTCGAGACCAAAGACAAAGACCCGCGAAAGAAGTTCCGGTTCACCCCAAGTGTCCCAATGGCGGTAAAAGCCAGCGTCGCCTTCATACAGACGGCCAGAACCGGTCGCTGTGTCCTCTGGAATACAGCCGAAACGCTCACAATTGCGGCCAATGTCTGCCCAAAGCGCAATTTTGTCACCACTTGGCGCGATAGAGAATCCGTCGATATCGGTCCCCGGTATGTCCGCCACCAACATCGGCCCCGTCACATTGCCATCTGCCTCCAGCGCGACGCGCCAGACGCGGCCGCGTTCTTTGGCGTCTGCATCGGTGTGTTCGTAGCTGATGAAATAGAGGAAATTATCGGGGCCGAACGCCATCGAAAATCCCGCCAACCCTGGGTCAAACTCAACCGGATTGGCACCCGGTACCGCCAGGTCGAGGACATAATGCGTTGGAGTTTTCGCAAAAGTGTCAGGATCGGTGTTCGTAATCGAATACACCGCATAGCGTCCAAACGGCGTAACCGTAGGCCCGCCCAACCGAGGCATCGTGATCAAATCATCCGCGCTCATTGGGGTTTTGGTTAGACCAGAGATGGTCGGCGCTTGCGCGGTTACCGCCTCTGATGTTTCTAAATGGCTATCAGCAGCAAGAGGCGCGGCGGCGATCATCGACACGGCTGCAACAGCGGTGCCTTTTAAGAATTTTTGTCCCATGGCGATCGGACTAACTTGGGTCGCGCACAGTTTCCAGTGAAACCGGGCAAAAAGCTTAAACGGATTAGCCGCGCTTTCCTGCGATCCGGGCGATTTCTGCCTGAACCATGCTTTCGACCATGCTTGGCAAGTTCTTATCGAGCCATTCGGCCAGCATTGGACGCAGCAATTCGCGGGTCATACCTTCGAGCGAAGTTTCGCCAGAGCGCACAATCTGAGGTTTTGCACCCGGTTCGGCCAGCATGGCTAGCGCGGCCAAATTATCCTGCATCGCGCCGCGCACATCATCATTGATGAGCGAGGATTCTGCTTGATCTTCAGCCAATTCGCCGACGACCTCATCCAAATCCAAGGCTTCGGAAAGCTCCATTTCCGCCAGATCGAGCACTTCGTCGGCGTCGGATGCTTTGTGATCTGCTTTGATTTCAGCCTTCTCCGCCGCATCGACCTTGCGCTTGCGCGCATCAATTGCGGTGTCGCGACTGTCGCGCGCGATCACTTTCTTGATCGATTCAAGAATCTCTTCGACCGATGCTTCATTCGAATGTGCCAAGATTGTGCCCCGCCTTTACGTCGCTCTAACGTTAACCATAACGAATCACGTGTTAGCGTGCCTCGTCTGGCTCCAATACGGGACCAATCAAGTCATCGGAAGGGTCTATGTCAACGGTTCTCGTCGAATTTGGCGCAGCTTGCGGGTCGCGGTCCCAGTCCCAGAAGCGCCCGCTGACCCGTTCAGCATTCACTTGCGGATCGTAAAGCGGGCCGCCTGTATCAAGGTTTAGGTCGCGCGCTTCAGCTTTACCCATTGCAGCGAGCAAGCTGAATCCGGCGACGTAGGCGTTGCGCCGCGCGGTCACGAGCTGCGCACGCGCTGTAAGCAATTCTTGTTCGGCGTTGAGCACATCAATTATTGTGCGATTGCCGATCGAATTCTCAGCACGAACTCCTTCTAGACTCAATTCGGCGGCAGAAACTGCGGTTTGTGAGCTTTCGATCACCGCATTTGATGCCATCCAATTCGAATAGGCAGAGCGTGTTTGGGCAATAATCCGGCGTTCGGTCGCAATCACCTGCTCCAACGCTGCGGTTTCGCGAGCACCGGCTTGCCGCTGCTGCGCTGCAGGTCTGCCTCCTTGAAAGATCGGTATTGTGACCCGAACGCCCGCGTTGGCAGTGGCTTCGCGTTGTTGGAAGTCTGAGGCAATTGGTCCGCCCAAGGTGCCGAAGAAATTGCTGTAATCGTAATTCGCGAAAAGCCCGATGGTCGGAAGCCGTCCAGAGCCGGCCACTTTGGTGTCATAACCCGCCGCGTCTGCACGCTCTTTCGCGGCGATAAGGTCGGGGTTGTTATCCAGCGCCGTAACAACAGCAAGACCGACCGTTTCTGGGAGCCCGGGTAGGGGCGGCGGAGATTCTAATCCCATCGGAGCACGCCCGACCAATTGAATATATGTCTCCTGCGCATTCATCATATTCGCGTAGGCGCTGCGCAGATCACCTTGCGCCACGGCCAGCCGAGACTGCGCCTGCGCCACATCTGTCCGGGTTAGATCGCCAATTTCGAAACGGTCGCTGGTCGATTGAAATGTAACGCGCAGAACTTCGACCTGGTTGGCAGAGAGTTGCGCCAAGGCTTCGGTCCGCAAGACATCCATATAGGCGGCGACGGTTTGGCTAAAAATGCTGCTTTCCGTGCCGCGCAAATCTGCTTGACCAGCGGCCACGCGCTGTTGGGCAGCGTTGATGCCGTTGCGAACAGATCCGCCAGAATAGAATGGGACCAAAACCTGCGCGTTGACGCCAAGGTTGCGTTCTGGCGCTGTGAAAGAGTTGGCCGATTGACGCAAAAATTCGACATGGGTCGCCGTCACATTGGCGCTGGGCAGGCCCGATGAGCGCTGGATTGGAACCTCTTCATCGGCGGCGCGCTGGGTCGCGCGGGCGCTCTCCATATCAGGGTTGGTGTTGTAGACTGCAACCAATGCATCGCGCAGAGTTTCGGCTTGAGCTGCGCCAGAGACAACCAATAGGGCAAACGCCCCCAAAAAAGAGGCCGTTTTTGCAGCGCTCAGAATGAGGGGCTTTTGCTTCATGAAAATGTCCAGCTGGTGGGAATGTTAAAGTCGCTAAGAATGGGGATGCCGAGGTCTTCGACCGGTTGCAATGTCACTTGGCCCATGATCTTGCGGCTCGATGCGAGTCGGGTCACCTTGCGAAGCAACAAGCCGGTGACGATCAGGCCGCCTTCTTCAAGCGCATCGGTGATGGACGCCGGCAATTCCTCGATCGCTCCATCGATTAGGATCATAGAAAACGAGCCATCAGGCATCGAGCCATTGGCCGCGTCGGCGGCGGACACGACCGTTACGCCAGAAACCAGCGGGCGCACCAATTCAGCAAGATACCCCGATCCGCCTTCGACCACCAAGACGCGGTCTGATGGGCTGGGCGCCGCTTCGAGCAGAAGTTTGCCGTAGAACAAGGGCGATGCCAAATGCCCGTCACCCAACGCGACCGAGCGGTCAATATACGCCAAGCCAGCCTTGTCTTCCGGCAGAAAATCTTCACGCGGGACAGCCATCATCCGGCCCAGCACGAACTCTTCGTTGACGCCGCTGGTGCGCAATTGGCTATCAATCATGGCTTTTCGCGCCGTGTGTGTGCCGTGTGTCATGGTAACGTTGCTCATACTCACTCCGTAAGACTGTATTAGTATTGCAATACAGTTCGTCAACCCTTCCTAGCCATCACGCGCTAAACTTCCAAGCGTCCCTTCAGGCCCAACCTTCAATTTTGGCCTTTGACCTGAAGCCAAGCGGCGTCTTAAAGAAGCCGCGAGGAGACCGGGATACGGTTTCGACCGATACCAGGAGAGCTTCGATGAGTGACATTGGAACACATGACGGCAACCAGACCGTCCATAACGATGGACAGATTTTCGGCGCAACAGGTGAAGTGCGTATTGAAAGCGACTCGCTGGGCGATGTCGCGGTCCCAGCTAACGCGCATTGGGGTGCGCAAAGCCAGAGAAGCCTAGCCAATTTCGCGATTGGCACCGAAACAATGCCAGCGCCTCTTGTTAAAGCTCTGGGCATTCAAAAGCAGTCAGCAGCCAAGGCCAATATGGACTTGGGCGTTTTGGAAGCGAAGTTGGGTGATGCGATTGTTGCCGCTGCCGCCGAAGTTATCGATGGCACGCTCGCCGATCAATTCCCGCTCAGTGTTTGGCAGACGGGTTCGGGCACTCAGTCCAATATGAACGCCAATGAAGTGATCGCAAGCCGGGCGAATCAAATCCTGACCGGTCACCTTGGCGGCAAAGACCCTGTGCATCCCAATGACCATTGCAATATGGGCCAAAGCTCCAACGATACATTCCCAACTGCAATGCATATCGCGGCCGCAGGTGAGACGATCGAACAGCTTATTCCGGCCCTGACGCATCTTCACGCCGCGCTGGACGACAAAGCAAAGGCCTATGCCGATATCGTGAAGATTGGGCGCACCCACTTACAAGACGCGACCCCGCTGACGTTGGGTCAGGAATTTTCGGGGTACGCCAAACAGATTGAATATGGGATTGAGCGGCTGAAGAACGCATTGCCACGGGTACTTGAGCTGGCGCAGGGCGGCACCGCAGTTGGCACCGGGATCAATTCCAAGGCCGGCTTTGCCGAGAAGTTTGCCGAGCATGTTGCCGCGATCACGGGGCATGGTTTTGTTACGGCGCCCAACAAGTTTGAAGCGCTGGCCGCGCATGATGGTCTTGTTGAATTGTCGGGCGCGCTGAATTCGGTCGCGGTTTCATCGATGAAAATCGCCAATGACATACGCCTTTTGGGATCAGGCCCTCGTTCGGGCCTGGGGGAGATCGCCCTGCCTGCGAATGAGCCGGGTTCTTCCATCATGCCGGGCAAGGTTAATCCGACCCAGTGTGAGGCGTTGACGATGGTCTGCGCACAGGTGATGGGTAACAACACTACCGTGAGCGTCGCCGGTTCGTATGGCCATCTGGAATTGAACGTTTTCAAGCCGGTTATGATCAACGCCGTGCTGCAATCGATACGCTTGCTTAGCGATGCGGCGCGCAGCTTTACCGACAATTGCGTGGTCGGGATTGAGGCTAACACGGCCCGCATCGATCAGCTGATGAATGAAAGCCTTATGCTGGTTACCGCGCTCAACCCTCATATCGGATATGACAATGCAGCGAAAATCGCGAAGAAAGCCCATGCCGACGGCACGACCTTGAAAGAGGCGGCGCTTGAGCTTGGTCTGCTGACCGAAGAACAGTTCGCTGAGTGGGTGGTGCCCGCCGATATGATCAAGCCGCGCGCATAAATCGGCAAGATATCGGGTAACCAGAGGCCATTGCCCGCGCATTGGCCTTTGGCAGCCATTCGACCAAACGAGGATTCTGGCCGACGACCGGTTGGCGCTTTGCTGTGCAAGGCGCTACCTAGGCTGTCAGCTATGGATATGAACACTACACCCAACACAGTTAGGAAAGCGACATTCGCGTCGCCGAGTAAAGACCCACCGGTCAGTGTGCCGTTCCGCACTGTCCTGATCTCTATGGTGGTGCTCTGGTTGACCTATTTCGTGCTGGTCACAGCGCGCAGCTATGTTCTCGATCTTGATCTGCAAACACAGATGGCGGTGCGCCGCGCCTTTGTGGCAATCGCGGGGATCGGCCTAACGATTGTTCTTTGGGCATTGCTGCGGCTGGTCGACCGGCAGGCTTTGTGGATCAAAATCGGCGCTGCGACTCTTTTTGCAATCCCGGTTGCGATCTCCATAGGCCAAATCAACTATTTCGCCTTTCAGGATATTTCGGAGCGACTTGAAAAACGCTTTGTCGAAGAGAGGGGTCTTCGCTTCGATGACGATGGGAACCTGATGTTCGACTTACCCGAAGGCGTGTCTGTCGAAGTGCCCGGGCCGGATGGGACGGACTCATTGCAATCCTCAGAATCGCTTATCATCGCCCCGGCGGAGCTGCGCGAAGACCATTGGAAATCGGTGCTGGAAATTGCGCTTGGCCGGTATTTTCTCCTGCTCGCATGGGCTTCGACGTATTTTGCGCTTCTTGCTGGCTATCAGGCCCGTGCTGCGGAACGGCGTGAACAACAATTCCGATCCGCTGCAAAAGCGGCTGAACTGCGATCATTGCGTTACCAAGTGAACCCTCACTTCCTTTTCAACACGCTCAACTCGCTTTCGGCTCTGGTTATGACCGGCAAGGCGGACCAGGCTGAGCGTATGATTCAGACCATCAGCCGCTTTTACCGGCACAGTCTGGCCGATGAACCGACCAGTGATGTGTTTCTAAAGGACGAGTTCGATCTTCAGCAGCTCTATCTAGACATCGAAGCCATCCGCTTTCCTGAAAGGTTAAAGGCTGAGTTTGATCTGCCGGATGACCTCGACAAAGCGCGCGTTCCGGGCATGATTCTTCAGCCGCTGGTGGAGAATTCGGTGAAATATGCCGTCTCTGCGGTCGCGCGGCCTGTCCATATCACAGTCTCTGCGCGCGAAGAGTTTGACCGTCTGGTTGTCAGCGTCAGCGACGATGGACCCGGCGCACCCGATGGCGCACCCAATGGTTTTGGCATCGGGCTTGCGAATGTGCGAGACCGGTTGGAGGCGCGTTTTGGCGCCGATGTAGCTTTTTCGTCTGGCCCTGTTCCTGGCGGCTACAGAACCGAGATGCGCCTTCCTCTTTCGCGTCCAATTTCCCCTTAATGTCTTGAAGAACGGATGATATCCGATGGCAGATACCGAAACTGAAACTCTCGCGCTGCGAACGCTGATCGTTGATGACGAACCCTTGGCGGTGGAGCGCATTCAGGTCATTTGCGCAGAGATACCTTCGATCAGCGTAGTCGGGACCGCGAGCGATGGTGCTGCTGCACTAAGACTGGCGGAAAAGTTGGAGCCGGGCCTTGTCTTGCTCGACATGACCATGCCGGAACTGGATGGGTTGGGCGTGGCGCGCAATTTCGTCAAAAATGAAGAGCCGCCTGCCGTGATCTTTGTGACTGCGCACGATCATTTTGCGGTTGAAGCGTTCGATCTTGAAGCGATCGACTACGTGCTCAAACCGGTATCCGCCGACCGCCTCGAAAGAGCGATTGAGCGTGCTATTGCAAGGCGCGGTGAGCGCAAAGAGGCGCCAAGTAAGTGGCTCGATGAATTGTGGGTGCCGCATCGTTCGGAATTGCTGCGTATCGCGGTGAGCGAGGTGCACCAGATCGATGCAGAACGTGATTACGTCCGGCTCCATGTCGGCGATCCGGCAAATGCGGATAGCGACTCGCGTTCTTATCTGCTGCTCCAAACCATCGCTGGGCTCGAAGCGCGTCTCGATCCGGAAAAGTTCATCCGCATCCACCGATCGACAATCTTGCGCCGCGACAACATTCGAGGATTGCGTCACGACGGGCTTGGTGTTTGGTCTGCAGAACTGCAAAACGGCGAAGCACTGCGCATTGGGCGGACGTATCTGTCCAAGGTTAAGGCGATGGCCGGTCGTTGACAGCCGCTGCCGCAACGCAAATCACCACTCACTTCGTTAAATCCAACCACAAAAAGAAGCGGCCCGAACCCCGGGACTGAAGAGGGTTCGAGCCGCAATGTCTGCGCGCCGTTCGGGGCGGCGCGCAGTTTAGGGCGCAGTTTTAACCACCGCGTCGTTGGTTTTGCGTGATCGTCGCCATCTGGCGCTGAGCGCTGGCCCGTGCCTTGGCGACGCATTCGCGTGCTTCGGTTGACCGGATGCGAGTGCCGGTGCGGATGTAGTTGACGCGGCATACGTCGCGCGCTGCGCGTTCAATGCGCTCGTCGAGCAACTGCTGACCTTCGGCCGTGTTCAGGTCGAGTCCGGCGGTGCTGATTGACGCGGTTGGGCGCTCGTCTGGTCCGGCCAGCGCGGGGGCTGCTGTAAAGACAAGACCAAGGGTGGCGGTTGCAAGTGCAATAGTTTTCATAGTTTCTCTCCTGTCAGCAAGGGCGGGGTCGCCAGATCAAGGGGGTGATCGGCGGTAGTAGCGGGGGTGCCTTTCGCCTTGCTGTGCCACAGAATTAGGCCAGATCTGTGATGCGGTCATTCGGCAGTCGACCAACCCGGGTTCAAATGTCGATTGGCGGCTCGCCAAAAGATCGAAGCCCCACTGCCTCCGACAAAGCGCGCATTTCATCCGACGTGCGATTACGCCATAGTGTCATGCATGATTCTGTTGCTCTTCATCATGTTCCTGCTCGGCATCGGCAATTTTGCGCTGCATTCTGCTGTGCTTGACAGTGGGCACCCACTCTTGGGTCAGATGCCTGGCTTCGTGCAATTGCTTGGCGGGCGATTGACGTTGGTTGCGGAGTTTCTCATCTTGTTGACTGCGATGCTGCTTGCGGCAAATGGCTGGGCGCAGCTTGTTTGGGTTTATGCGGGGTACACCGCTCTCAATGGGGCATCTGCCTGGTTGATTTTAAGCGGACGGATTTAAAGGCGATGGCCACGCGGCTTTTCCACATCAGTGATGTGCATTTCGGGGTCGAGGACCGCGGCGCACTCTTGAGCGTCGAACAAGCGGCGGCAGCAGAGCAACCCGATGCATTGATCTGTACCGGCGACATCACTCAGCGGGCTAAACACAAAGAATATGCCGCCGCCGCAGAATGGTTTGCGAAACTTAGTGTGCCCGTGCTTCTTGAACCGGGCAATCATGACATGCCTTACTATAACCCCGTTGAACGTTTCACCGATCCCTATCGGCGGTTTCGCCGTCTGGAGAGAAAGGTTGCGAGCGTTTTTGAGAGCAAGGATGTTGTGCTGGTTTCATTGAAGACAACAGTCCGCGCTCAGACCCGTATTCCGTGGTCTGATGGTGTTGTCACGGATGCGGCGTTGGCTGATACGATCGAAGAGCTCGCCAGATACCGCGATGATCCTCGCCACGTTATCATTACAGGACACCACCCACTTTTGGGCCCCAAGGGTGCCGAGGAAAATCCGACCATCGGCGGAGACAAGGCATTCAAAGCGCTCGCATCGGCTGGTGCGGACGCAATGCTATCGGGGCACGTCCATGTGCCATTTGATGAAGTGCGGGAATCTGGGGGGCATCGGGCTCAACTGATTGGCGCTGGGACTCTGTCCACCCGCCTACGGCACGGCGCGCCGCCTTCGTATCGTGTCATCTCGGCTGATCGCCGCGGCGCCATCACCAGTGAATTGCGGGAATTAACGCCCAGCCTTTGGTAATATGAGGCCCTCACAATTTAACCTTTCTTCGCCGGGGTGCGTTAGGACTTTTTGCCCGATACTCACGACGTACGGATAAAGAGGGTGAGCAAATGGATTTGCTAAAAGCCATAGGTTTCGGCGCGCTTATTGGCGGCTGTGTGTCGGTTGTCATCGGCACACAAGGTGCAACCGGCGGCCAATTGGCGATCCAATCTTTTGAACTGGCTGATTTTAAAATCTACTGGTCATGGCCGATGTTTTTGGTCAGCTCAGGCTTGTTCTGGGGCTTGCTGCTGCTTCAACGCTGATCGGAGCCAAGTGCGGATATGAAGCCTGTGCCAATAGCAAAAGGGCGACCTTCCTGATGGGAAGGCCGCCCTTTTTGTAAGCGGTATGTTGCTTCTCGAATTAACGTTTCGAGAACTGGAAGCTACGGCGAGCTTTCGCACGGCCATATTTCTTACGCTCAACAACGCGGCTATCGCGAGTGAGGAAGCCAGCTGACTTCACCGTTGCGCGCAATGCCGGTTCATATTTTGTGAGAGCCTGGCTGATGCCGTGCTTAACCGCGCCAGCTTGACCCGACAGGCCGCCACCGCGAACCGTTGCAATCACGTCGTACTGACCTTGACGATCGGTGATGGTGAACGGTTGGTCGATGATCAAACGCAGGGTCGGGCGTGCAAAATACACTTCTTGGTCCCGGCCGTTGACGATGACTTTGCCAGTGCCCGGCTTGAGCCAGACGCGTGCTTTTGCGTCTTTCCGGCGACCGGTTGCATAGGCGCGGCCTTGAGCGTCGAGTTCTTGTTCACGCAAAGGCATCGTTGGTTGAGCTGCAACCGTTTCAGCGATTTCAGCTGCGTCACCTGCAGGCGCATCGCCAGCGATGTCTTTCAGATCGGAGAGATCGGAAACGGTGGTCGTTTCAGCGCTCTTCGTTTCAGGGGTGTTTTCGCCAGCCATTATGCAGACACCTTGTTCTTACGATTCATGGAAGCCACGTCGAGAACCACAGGAGCTTGTCCGTCATGTGGGTGCTCTGTGCCGTTATACAGGTGGAGCGAACGCATTTGCTCGCGGCCCAATGGACCACGCGGGATCATCCGCTCAACAGCTTTGGAAAGCACGCGCTCTGGGAAACGGCCTTCGAGAACTTTCGCAGGTGTTGTTTCCTTGATGCCGCCGGGGTGACCGGTGTGCTTGTAATAGATTTTCTTCGTCGCCTTGTTGCTGGTGAATTTCACCTTGTCGGCGTTGATGACAATCACGTGGTCGCCGCAGTCTACGTGCGGAGTGTAGCTTGGCTTATGCTTGCCGCGCAGGTGATTGGCAATGATGGAGGCGAGACGGCCAACGACGAGGCCCTCGGCATCAATCAAATGCCATTTCTTCTCGACCTCTGCCGGTTTAATCGACCGGGTCTGCTTGCTGATAGCCTTCATGGCTGAACGTCCTTCAATCAAAGGGATGAATTTGAAACCAGTTGCTGACGGGGTGGATCATGACTTCTGCGACGAATCGCGTTGGCATGAAGAGCAATCCAACAGCTTGGATGCGGCCATGTGTCGATCAATGCGCCTTAAGTCAACCAAAACCGCCCAAAACCGTGGGTTTGCGGAGAGGTAAAATAATACCGCCTCCAGCAAAACACTAGATGTTGGTTAGCAGCCACTGCTCTTTCGCGCGTTGTTCGCTCTGGCCGATGCGGGTCACCACTTCGCGAGTTGCGTTATGCAGCCAATCACAACCAACAGCCCGGTGCGCATCGTAAGTCAGCTCGAACTGCCCAATGAGCCCGCCGGGCAATTCAACTGTACGACTAGAATTCAGCGGCCGTTCCAATGGGAAGAACAGATCGTCGGGCAGCTGGTCAAGAAGCGATGACCCAGCGAGCTGCAATTCTTGGAGGTATACTTGCTGTGCTTCGCGCCGATTGGCCGGGATTGGGCGTTCAGCGATCATATGCTGAGCCTTGGCAATCGCTGCGGCGATGTCGTCAGCACCTGTGCCACGTCCAGTTGCAGTGACTCGTCCGCCGCTGCTTAGAGTGATTGGCCACATTGCGTCCGTTGAACGCGATTGTTCAATTTCTACCAATGGTGCGAGCGATTCCGGTGCATCCACTTCGACGTCAAGCTGAACTCCGGAGACATTGATATCGGCTGGCCGCTCATCAGATTGCCGCGAAAACTCGATTCGCCAGCTTCGGCCGACGCTTATCGTGGCCCCACCGTGCAAGCTGCGCTCTAACCTGCGAGTGAGGCGCATTGGTTGCGCGGGAATTGCGACGCTCGATTGCGCGACGACAGTCCTTGGTAAAGCTCCAAGCGCCGCCGCACCCCCCAGTCCGACCAGTACACCTATCGCGCCGCGGCGCGATGGTTCATTCATCTTATGTCCTTTGATTGCATCGCCCTTTGGATCCCTTTTGAATTTCACGCTGTACCAATTGTGCCATTGAGCCAATTCAGCGTTGAAGGATGCGCGGCATCGCACTCCCATCCAACGATTGCTGGTGTATCATAGGGATGCAGCTCTCCCAAACGGGAGATAACGCTTTCGAGCTTTTCTGATGTTGTCTTGAACACACCAACCGCTTCGATGCTGGCGGAAACTTGGCCATCATACTCAAAGATGGATTCGACGCTGGGAAGTATGTTGGCGCAGGCGATCAAATTCTCATTCAGGAGAAGCTTGGCCGCTCTTCGGACGGCCTTTTGATCAGGGAAAGGGCACCAAACGGTGGCTGCCAATCCAACTCTTGCTCGGCCATCACCTGCTCCTGTCATGCGAACGAGGACGATTTGAGCGCCTGCCGCTTTTGCACGCCGTCGCTGTGCATCGCCCATGCAGTCGCCGCAACCAGCAAAGCTCCGGTAAGCTGATGCAATGAGGCAACCCAAAGGTTTACCTCAGTCATCACCGTGGCAATCCCCAAAAGGACCATCACCCCAAATACGCTGTGAAGCGCGACGGACGCTGGCCGATCCGATCTGCGCACACGCCGCGCAAGGTAAATCAGCGCCGCCACCGCAACCCATGCCCACCACCGGTGCATGAAATGAAGCAAGAATGGATCATGGGTCAGGGTCCAGAATACCCCGCTGCCAAAATCAATTTCAGGCACAAGGCGGCCGTTCATTAACGGCCAATCATAAGCAGCGTGCCCTGCGTTCAACCCTGCGACCCATGCCCCCAGCAGCAATTGTACGAACACTATCGCAGCAACGAATAGTGATGGACCGGTAAGGCGCGCTGGCCCGGATGAAGGATCGCGGGCGACTTGCCGCATATCTCTCGCTGTCCAAACCAATGCGCCGAGCAGCAAGAGGGCGGTAAGCAGATGCAGAGACAAGCGGAAGTGGCTGACATCGGTCATGTCGCCAACCAACCCCGACCGGACCATGAGCCAGCCAAACAGTCCTTGGAGACCGCCGAGCGCCAACAGACCAAGAAAGCGGCCCTCAAATCCGCGCGGAATCGAGCCCCTAGCCCAGAACCAGAGCAATGGTAGAGCATAGACCAGCCCCACCGTCCGGGCGAGCAGCCGGTGGAACCATTCCCAGAAATAGATGAATTTGAAATCTGCCAGCGTCATTCCGGCCAGACTTGCTTCAAGCCGGTATTCGGGTGTCGCTTGATATTTGGCAAACTCTGCTTGCCAAGCGGCATCGCTCAACGGCGGCAGTATCCCGCTCGCCACGTTCCATTCGGTGATTGAGAGGCCGCTTTCAGTGAGCCGAGTGATCCCGCCGATTACGACGATCAAGACCACCATCGCCGATACTATTTCAAGCCAGCGGGCGATAGCAAGGGGGCGGGTGCCCGCGCTCAGCGTTGCGGGAGAAGAGGAAGGGGGTCGCGTCGTTGAAGCCATAATGCCTGCGTCAATGTGCCGTGCGGGCGATCCATGCAAGTCCGATTGCTGCAAAGCGCCATGCAGATCGTGCAAGCAAAACGACGCGCACAAGGCAGGGGCGTTAGGCAGGGGCGTCAGGCAGGGGCGGTGCGTTGATCCGGCAACAACGCCCGAATATTTTGAGCGAGAGCGGCGAAACCCCTTGCGAAATGTAATATTGTTACATATCTGCGGTGCGGCATGATCCACGAAGCAAACACTCCGATTCGCGCAGAGCGACGCACGCTTCTCGACCAGATGGGTATCGGGATCGCCGGATTGTGCGCGCTGCATTGCGTTGCAACCATTGTTTTGGTGTCGGGATTGGGGCTTGGCGGGCACTTTTTGCTCGCGCCGGGGATTCACCGCGTCGGACTGGCGCTGGCGCTAATTATCGCAGCGGCCGCAATTGGTTGGGGTGTCTGGCGCCATCGCCGGGCCGCCCCCATAGTGGTCGCCTTAGCGGGTCTAGGCTTTATGGCTGGAGCGCTATTGGTGCCGCATGGCAATGTCGAATTTGTCCTGACGATTGTTGGCGTATCCTTGGTATCGCTGGCCCATTTGATCAACATGCGCGCGCGATCCGCACAATAACGCGCTGTCATCAAAACCGGAGGTTGCACCGCTGCGCAGCGGGGCTATTTCAGTGTGCATGAGTGAAATGAAATCCATCACATTGAACGGCGAAACCCGCCGAACATCCGCCGCCACGATAGCTGACTTGGTCAACGAGCTTGAGCTGTCGCCGGAAAAGGTAGCGGTGGAGCGCAATGGCGAAATTGTGCCGCGCTCGACTCTTGCGAACGCCCCACTGGGCGCAGATGACAAGTTGGAGATTGTGCATTTTGTCGGCGGCGGCGATCACGCCGCTGGCAATTCGCCTGACACTTGGTCTGTTGCAGGGCGCACATTCACATCGCGTCTGATCGTTGGCACGGGAAAGTATAAGGATTTCGAAGAAAACGCAGCGGCATTGGAGGCCAGCGGCGCGGAGATCGTCACTGTGGCGGTGCGCCGGGTCAATGTCACCGATCCCAAGGCGCCGATGCTCACCGACTTTATCGATCCCAAGAAGGTCACCTATCTGCCCAACACTGCGGGGTGCTTTAACGCCGATGACGCGATCCGCACCTTGCGTTTGGCGCGCGAGGCCGGGGGCTGGGACTTGGTGAAGCTCGAAGTGCTGGGCGAAGCGCGCACGCTTTATCCCAATATGCGCGAGACATTGGAAGCAACCGAAGTGCTAGCCAAAGAGGGCTTTCACCCGATGGTTTACTGCGTCGATGATCCGATCGCGGCCAACCAATTGGAAGACGCAGGCGCGGTTGCCATTATGCCTTTGGGCGCGCCGATTGGGTCGGGTCTGGGCATTCAAAACCAAGTGACCATCCGTTTAATTGTTGAAGGCGCAAATGTCCCCGTTCTGGTCGATGCAGGGGTTGGCACTGCTTCTGATGCAGCCGTTGGAATGGAACTGGGCTGCGATGGTATCTTGATGAACACCGCGATTGCCGAAGCCAAAGAGCCCATCCGCATGGCGCGGGCGATGAAATTGGCGGTCGAAGGCGGGCGCGAAGCCTATCTGGCTGGCCGAATGGGGCGCCGCAAATATGCTGATCCCAGCAGCCCGCTTGCCGGACTGATCTAGCAAAGGCGCAGCCCGCTTGCCGGGCTGATCTAAGCAAGGGCATAACCCGCTTGCCGGCCTGTTCTCACTCAAAGTGCTTTGGGGCGGGCGGAAAAAGTCACCCTATGGTTACTACGTATTAACCAAGTTGTCGGAAAACCGTTCTTCTAATTCAGGAGATGATCCGTGACACTTGCAAACACCGCGACCATGGCCATCGGCGAAATGCGTGAATTCGCCGGGTTCGAACCAAGCGAGCAACGCTTTATCAAGCGCAGCCTCGATATTGGGCTCGCGCGGTGTGATGCATTCAAATTGTGGGGCGACAGCGAGGCAGAGAGCCGCGCGATCCGCCGTCAATATGTCGTCTATCAAGACTTAAAGGCTCTTCGCACCCTAGTCCCCCATCACGGTGAACCGGTCGAATTGGAGCGGTTCATCGGCAAGCTTATCGGCTTGGCCGTCCATGATCTTGAAGCAGAGCGGATTGTAAGCTTTTCCGCGTTCCGTTTCCTTTATGAGCGTTTGCTGGGTGCAGAGGCGCGGCCTTATTTGCCCGCCGCGTTCTGCGCTGCCGCCGCGTTGCCTGCCATTCGCCCAGAACACCGCAAGGTGCTGCTACAAAGCCTAAGCGAAGCCGCTGCAACCGCGCCGGGTTGGTCGGGACGCGAGCCAAGCTTTTACCCAGAGTTTATTGAGGATGTGGAGGCGGCTTGAGCCGGTGACAGAGCTTAACAACATCGCAATTGAAGAAGAGCACAAAACCGGGCCGCACGCTTGGATGGGCCTTGTTCTCGACAATTTCGCAAAGGGCGAGCAAGCTGTTGGCCGCCTATCGAGCGCCCTCGGCTTGCCTATCGCCAATGGGTCTCTAGGCTCGCTCAAAGAGCTGCGAAACCGGCTAAGTTCTTCTGACAACCCAGCAGCAAGAGCGCTTGAAAAGCGAATAGCGCGCTGGATTAAGAACAGGCCGTATCGTCACCTCTTAGCCCATGCGACCATAACCACTTTGTACGATGCGGGCGGACATCCTGTTTTGGTAACCCGCCATCTCCCATTGGATGAAACTGACGTTACACCGGATCGCATTTGGTCGCTTGAAGAGCAAAACGAACTGTTGCGGCAAGCCAGCAATGATGGCCGTTCCATCTGCGATCATGTTAGAAATTTGTTATCCGACCCGGTCGCGCTGCGGGCGCTTAGCAAGGCCTAACTGCGATACAGCCCGTTGATCTTGTCCTGATAGCGGTCGCGGATTTTGTGACGCCGGATCTTCATGCTTGGCGTCATTTCCCCGTTCTCGATGGTGAACGCTTCGTCAGCAAAGACGAAGTTCTTGACCTTTTCGACCACCGATAGGTCTTTGTTCGTCCGGTCCATCGCCGCGCGCACCGCGTTTTTAAACGCAGGCAGGTCTTGCAAGGCGGCTAGGTCAAATTTCTCATCATTCGCCCGCGCCCATTCCAATGCCCATTCCGCATCCGGCACGATCAAACCCACGACATAGGGGCGCTTGTCTCCGCTCACCATCGCTTGGGCAATTTCTGGCTGCAGGGTCAGCATGCCTTCGATCTTTTGCGGGGCAACATTGTCGCCTTTGTCGTTGACGATCATGTCTTTCTTGCGGTCGGTGATGACGATCCGGCCATTGCTGTCGAGATGGCCAATATCACCTGTGTGCAACCAGCCATCAACAATCGTGCGCGCGGTTTCGGCGTCGTTTTGCCAATAGCCATGCATCACCAGCTCACCCCGGCACAGAATTTCGCCATCCTCTGCGATCTTGACCTCAACGCCGCGCATTGGCGGGCCAACCGTGTCCATCTTCAGCCCAGCAGCCGGACGGTTGCAGCTCATAATCGGGCCGCTTTCGGTTTGCCCGTATCCTTGCAGCATGGTCAGGCCCATTGCGTCGAAGAAATTGCCGACCTCAGGATTGAGCGGCGCGCCGCCGGAAACCATCGCTTTAATCCGGCCGCCAAATTTGGTGCGGATTTTGGGGCGAAGGGTTTTCTCAACCAGAAAATCAAGCGGACGGTCGCGCTTGCGCTTTTTCCCATCCTTGGACTTTTCACTGATCTTCAGCGCGTTATCCATCATGAAGTTGGCAACGCGGCCCTGTTTCTCGATCTGTTTGATGATCCGCGTCCGCAGCACTTCAAATAGGCGCGGCACGACCACCATGATGGTCGGTTGGACTTCTTCGATGTTGGAGGCGAGCTTTTCGAGGCCTTCCGAATAGTAAATCTCGCCCGAAAGAGCGATTGGGAGATATTGCCCCGCGGTGTGTTCGTAGGCGTGGCTCAGCGGAAGGAACGACAAGAAGCGTTCATCTTCGACGCCGAAATCATCGATCACGATATCGGCTGCGCCAGCGATATTGCAAAGGATGGCGCCATGATGCTGCTTTACGCCGCGCGGTGCGCCGCCTGTGCCGCTGGTGTAAATGAGGCACGCGGTATCATTGCGGCCAATATTGGTGATCCGCGCATCAACGGCTGCGCGCGCTGCAGCGGCGTCGCCTGCAATCAGATCATCCCAATTGTGGTACTCAAAACTGCCCGATTGTTTGCGGTGCAGGTCGTCTATCCCGATCACGTGATCCGCGATCCCGGTGCGCACAATCGCGCCGACCAACGGGCCAAGCAGCTTTTCATTCGACACAAAAACGGCGCGCGCGCCAGAATTGTCTAGGATATGTGCGTGGTCGCGTTCGGTGTTGGTGATGTAGGTCGGCACGGAAATGCAGCCCGCCGCCATGATCGCCAAATCGGCGATGCACCATTCGGGCCGATTTTCGGAAACCAACGCCACTCGGTCGCCATCGTTTAAGCCCATTTGGCGCAGGCTTTCCGCCAGCAGACAGACCTGATCCGCGACTACGCGCCAGCTTTGCGTGGTCCATTCCCCGTTTTCTTTGCGGCCAAGGAAGGGGGCGTCCCCTTTTTCATCGGCTCGTTTCAAGAACAGGTCGATCAGATTGGTTGCCCGATCAACATCCTGAAGGATCGGGTCGTCATTCGGATTGACTACGGGCGTCGAATGGTCGGTTTGCACAGACAGAAAGGCTCCTCTTCCCGCTCAAAATGGCTGTTTTCAGCCTCGCCTGAGCGGCGTGTTCTATATCGTTAGCTGCCAAATTAAGCACAGATTGCCGTTGCGGCAAGCAATCGCGTGACAGCGAGCTTACTCATACCCCAGCATATCGGCGACGCGAGGATCGCCTGCGGCTTCCCATCCATCTTCGGTACGGCGAAGCGCATTCGCTTTCCCGCGAGGTGACAGAATCCGGATGTCTCCGTGACCCAATGCCTGCAATTCATCGACCATTCCGGCGATTGCGCTGCCTTCCTCAGTGATAATCGTTGATCCGAATCCCATGATAAGCGGCAGGCCCAGCGCCTCTTCCGCGGTCATTCCGAAGTCGAGAACGCCGATGATTGAACGCGCGACTTGCACGGGAATTGTTGGACCGCCCGCGGCGCCAATAACCAAAACCACTTCGCCTTGATCATCGAATACAATCGTCGGCGCCATTGAAGATCGCGGGCGCTTCCCGCCTTCGACCCGGTTCGCAACGGGCACGCCGTTCACTTCGGGCGAAGAGCTGAAATCAGTCAGTTCATTATTGAGATAGAACCCGCCAAAATGCAGGCCTGAACCAAATGCACCCTCTACGGTGGAGGTGTAGCTAACCGCATTGCCTGCGCTATCCACGACGGAGAAGTGAGTGGTGCCGTTTTCGGGCGGTTCATTGCCGTCTGCACGGGCCAAAGGTGCGCCGGGCGGGGTGCCAGCCTCCACAGTTTCGAGCGCGGATACAGGGTCAATCAGCGCGCTGCGCGAGGCGACATAGGCCGGATCAACCAGCCCAGCGACGGGCACGGCCACAAAATCCGCGTCACCAATATACAGCTCTCGGTCTGCATAGGCCACTCGTTGAGATTCAAGGAAAAGGTGCCAGAATTGCGCACTTTCTGGGCCCATTGAAGCAACATCAAAACGTTCCAGTTGACCCAGCATTTGTGCCACTGCGACACCGCCGGAGCTGGGCGGCCCCATCCCGCAAACAATGTATGTACGATAGGGCGCGCAAACAGGGTCGCGTTCTTTCGCAGTATAGATGCGAATGTCGTCTGCGGTCATGCGGCCGTCTTGCGGAGTTTCGCCCGCAACATAGGCCGATAGTGCGACCGCGCTGGCGTCATACATAGCCGAAGGCCCGCCGACCGCGATGCGTTCGAGTGTGTCTGCGAGGTCTGGAATTGCTATCCGCGTGCCGACCGCAAGAGGCTGTCCATCGCTCCCAAAGAAGATCGCTCGGGCTGCTTCTGTATGCCCGGCGCGCTCGGCTCTGCTGGCCAATGACCCGTTCAATCGGCGGTTCATTACAAACCCGTCACGGGCGAGGGCAATTGCAGGTGTGAAGAGATCAGCCCAAGGCAACACCCCGTATTTTTCATGCGCCTCTGCCGCGAGTGCGATGTTGCCGGGAACACCGACGCTGAGGCCTGAAATCACTCGGGTTTGGTAATCCAACCGCTCGCCCGCGCTGTCTAAGAAACGAGAGCCTGTGGCAGCAGCTGGGGCAGTTTCGCGCCCATCAAAGGTCACAACATTGCCGCTGCCCCCGTCTGCACTGGCGCGGACCATAAAGCCGCCGCCGCCGATGCCGGAACTTTGCGGCTCAACCACGGTCAATGCGAGCATTACGGCGATTGCAGCATCAGTTGCCGATCCGCCTTGTGCCAGGATTGCCTCTCCCGCCGCCGCTGCACGCGGATCGGCTGCGCTGACTGCGCCCTGAGATACGGTATCGGGGGCGGCTGCAACCGGCGTTTGGGCGGCGGTTGCAACGGGTGCGGAGTAGCTTGAGCAGCCGGTCAAAAAACCGGCAAACGCAAGTGCGATAGGCGCCAAAGAATAGGGTGAACGAACTGCGAGTTTTTTGAGCATGGCTATGCTCGCTATTCGCTTCCAACCGCCTCTGCAATGTTTGCAAAGCCATCTCGCCGCATTAATCGCTCTATGCCCTTCGCGATTTGGGCGCCCAAGCCGGGCCCGTGATAGACCATGGCGGAATACAGTTGGACCAAGCTTGCGCCTGCGCGAATCCGTTCCCAAGCGTGTTCTGCAGTGGCTATGCCGCCCACTCCAATCAACGGGACAGCGCCGCCAGTCGCGCTGCGGAAATCGCGCAAGCGCTCAAGAGCAAGGGCCCGTAGCGGTGCGCCAGATAGCCCGCCTGTTTCGCCCTTGTGATGCGATCGCAATTCGGGACGCGAAACTGTTGTGTTGGAGACGATCAAAGCGTCGAGTTTTTTGTTCAACGCTATGCGTCCAATCGCATCAATATCGGCAGTGTCCAAATCCGGCGCCACCTTGAGGAAAATCGGAGGGAGCGCGCCCACGCTGGCTTGCCCGCGGGCGTCGACCACCGCATCGATCAATTCTGTGAGGGCGCTTTCATCTTGCAATGCGCGCAGTCCCGGCGTGTTCGGGCTGGAAATGTTGACCGCAAGATAGTCCGCTAAGGGGGTCATGAGCCGCGCCATATGAGCATAGTCGGCGATCCGGTCTTCTGAATCCTTGTTGGCGCCGATGTTGACCCCAACAATCCCACTGGACGATTGGCGTGCAGAAAGCCGGGCGAACGCCGCTTCACCGCCTGCATTGTTGAAACCCATCCGGTTGATTACGGCCTTATCCTCAACAAGCCGGAACAGGCGCGGTTTTGGATTGCCAGTCTGAGGGCGCGGCGTGATTGACCCCACTTCGGTGAATCCAAAACCCAGCCCCAGCAGTGCGTCGGGAACCTCTGCGTCCTTATCAAAGCCCGCAGCAACCCCGATCGGGCTAGGAAAATTCAAACCGGCAACATTAATGGCGATTGCGGAGGACGACGGGTCTAACGGGCGGCGCGTGGGCATGGCGGCCAAGGCTCGAATCGCAAAACGGTGCCCCATTTCCGAATCGAGAGCGAAGATCGCCGGGCGAACCAGGCCAAATACTTTTGGGTCGAACAATTTGGAGCGCAATGTCATTGCGCAGGCCTAAGCAACAAAACCGCCATTTTGTCGAGCGTGCGCGCGGAAATTCGTCTGAATTGCTCCCAAAAAACGCCCGGCAATTGGACATTCGGCAGCTTGTCGTTTGCATACAATTCATTGGCTGAGGGGCCAGCTAGAAAACTCTTGCGACCCGAAGGGCTCGGAGCAGCAATGCGAAGAGTTCCTCAACTCAAATGGGCGGCTTCTGTTAGTGGGGCCGCCCTTTTTTTGTGTTAAATCAGTCCAAGGCCCGTTAGACGATCCCCATTGGGGCGTATTTCGATGGTTGAATTTTCAGAATCGATCATAGCCGATAGCGGCGTGGAAACGGATGATTTGGGCTTTGAGCTTACCGAAAGCTCGCTCATCAACGTGGACTATATCGCGCCAAAGGCTGCAATCAGCGATTACGTCACCACGCTTTACCATTTCCGCTGTGATGAGGCGAAAATCCGCGACATCCAACCGTCGTCTGTTGGGCATTTGGCATTGTTCCCGCGTGGCAAAGGCGAAATGCTGTTTCGCGCCGGGCACCGCGACCCTAATCACGAAGTGGCGGTCATGACCCCGCTCTCAACCGCCAATCCGATAGTTGTTGATGGACCATTCCATGTGGTCGGCGCCGCACTGACCCCGCTGGGATGGGCATCGCTAACTGGCTTGCATGCTGGCGAGCACCGCGACCGACTGCGCCCTGCGCAGGATATTCTTGGTGATGAAGTCGCTCGGATAGGCAACGAATTGAACGCGCATTATCGCGATGGAACACTTTCGGGCCGCGAATGCGCTGAGGCACTTGGCGATTTTATCGGCAATGCTGTCAAACCGATCAATTCACGCCACGCCGACTTGATTAAGGTTGTGAACACTTGGTTGGGCTCGTCGCTCAACCCTGATCTTGCCGATCTGCTGGACAAAGCGGCCTATTCGGAACGTCAGGTGCAGCGTTTGACAGAGCGGTATTTCGGCCTTTCTCCGCAAGCTTTGGCGCGCAAATACCGGGCGCTTCGTGCGGCTGCACTGTTGTCATTCCCGCAACTAACGCCGGAATTTGAAGCTGAGCTTGGCGATGCGTTTTTCGATCAATCGCACATGATTAGAGAGATTAACCGCTTTGTCGGTCGCACGCCGGCGCGATTGCGCGATCCCGACAGCCCATATTTGTCTGAAATGATTGCGCCAAAGAATCTGCGCGAACTCGATTCTTAGCTTCAGTTTTTGGGGTCAATCGCTCAAATCAGCGTTAAGAAATCCAAAGCACACACAATTGAGGACGACCATGCGACGCATATCGAAGAGTCAAATTGCCGCCATTTCAACATCGGCAGCTGCCCTTGCGTTGTCTGGGTGTACGACAGCCTACTCGCCTCCACCGGTCGTCGCTGCCTCTGCTGAAGCTGCTCCCGCAGCCGAAACTGCCCCGATTTCTGAGTTGTTTGCGCAATATGACGCGGCAAACCTCGCGCTTTCGCCGATCAGCAAGTCATATCGCGGCATTCGCGATGCGGATTACGGGCGCTGGGATGAAGTGTCCGATGAAGCTGACGCGCGTGAATTTGCTTTGCTCCAAGACGCTGTTGCCGACATGCGGTCTCGCTACGAACTGTCAGAGCTAAGCGATCAGGATGCGCTGTCATACCGCTTGTTTGAACTGCTCGCAGAACGCCGTGCGTCGCTCTATCCGTTCCGCGAATATCGTTTTCTCTTTGACCATCGCCGCGGGGCCCACACAAACATTCCGGCATTCCTGATCAACATCCACCGGGTTGATAGTCAGGAAGATGCATTTGCGTATGTTGAGCGGATCAATGGAATTGGGCCTCAGCTGGATGCATTAATCGCTGAGTCGCGCGAGCGGGCTGATAATGGGATTATGCCCCCCGATTGGGTCTATCCCTACGTCATTGCGGATCTTGAAAGCTTGATTGAGGCTGGCGAAGGCAATGCGGTTTTAATTGATCTACAAGAGAAGCTTGCCCCGCTCGACATCGACGACAGCTTCAAGGTTGGCATCTGGGCGCAGGCCAAAGACGAGTGGTGGGATTCAGTGCTCCCTGCCTTCGAGCGACTGCTTATCGAAATGCGCCGCCAACAGGCTATCGCCCCGACAGATGATGGCATCTGGCGCCTGCCCGAAGGTGAGCAATATTACGCGGCTTTGCTGCGCAGCTACACGACGACGGATTTGTCCGCCGATGAAATTCACAACATCGGCCTGCGCGAAGTGGAGCGCATTCACGGCGAAATGCGTGCGATCATGGCGCAGGTAGGCTTTGAAGGCAGCTTGCAAGACTTCTTTGAATTCACCCGCACCGATGATCAATTCTTCTACACCAGCCGCGAAGAATATGTCACCGATGCTCAGGCTGCGATTGACCGTTTGGGTGAGCGTATGCCCGAATTTTTCGGTGTGCTCCCAACAGACCCACTGACGATCAAGCCGGTCGAAGCGTTCCGTGAACGCAGCGCCGGCAAGGCATTCTATCAACGCCCTGCGCCCGATGGTTCGCGCCCGGGCACCTATTATGTGAACCTCTACAACCTTCGCGATATGTCGAAGAATGAGCTTGAGGCGCTTGCCTATCACGAAGGGCTACCGGGCCACCATTTGCAATTGTCGATCCAAACGCAATTGGGTGATCTTCCCGCGTTCCGCCGGTTTGGCGGCGTGACCGCCTATTCCGAAGGCTGGGGGCTGTACTCTGAGGAATTGGGCAAAGACATGGGTTTCTACACCGATCCCTACTCCGATTTTGGGCGTTTGGGGATGGAGTTGTGGCGGGCGTGCCGCTTGGTTGTCGACACCGGGATCCACTCCAAACGTTGGACCCGCGAAGAGGCAATTGACTATCTCGCCACCAACACGCCCAACCCACAAGGCGATATCGTCAAAGCGATCGAGCGATACATCACGACCCCGGGGCAGGCGACGGCGTATATGATCGGCAAGCTCAAGATTATGGAGCTGCGCGAACGGGCGCGGGGCGAATTGGGCGATGATTTTGATATTCGCGGTTTTCACGACGCAATCCTGACCAGCGGCCCGGTTCCGCTGTCGATAATGGAAGAAAACGTAATGAAATGGGTTGAGGGGCGGCGGGGCAGTTAAGCCTTCGCCGTAAGACGGAGCTTGAAATCGGAGTAATCTGCGCGTATTTGAAATACGACTGATTCAGTCCGATTTAAGAACCGTTCGCAACAACCGGATTTTAGACCCTCTCATGCGTCTTTCAAACCTCGCCGATTACGCCGTCATTACGATGGTGCAAGCTGCCACGCATTGCGGCGATGGCCGGGTGAGCGCGGCCGAATTGGCGAGCGAAACAGGCTTACCCGTTCCGACGGTTCAGCGGCTTGTCTCCAAACTGACTGGAGCGGCCTTGCTGCGGTCGGTGCGCGGTGTTGGCGGCGGATTGCAATTGGGCCGCCCGGCCGCCGCGATCACAGTGGCCGATATTGTCGAAGCGGTCGAAGGGCCAATCGCGCTAACCGCCTGTATTGAGGAGGGCGCCTGCGATCACGAAGCGGGCTGCTCGATGAAGCCGCATTGGCCGATTATCAACGCGAAAATGCGCGGGGCCCTGGCGGAAATTACGCTGGATCACCTGCGCCATTCCGCCCCGAATTCCAAATCCACCCCAGCTAAAGAGCACGCGGCATGACCGACAATCTCGACCTTCAAACACCAGAGATGGATCAAGACGCCAAAGATGCCGCCGCATCGGCTGCGGAATATGAACATGGCTGGTCTTCGGACATTGAAACCGAATTTGCCGAAAAAGGGCTGAACGAAGACACGGTTCGGTTCATCTCGGGTAAAAAGGGTGAGCCGGAATGGATGCTCGATTGGCGTCTGAAGGCGTTCCGCCTTTGGCAGACTATGGAAGAGCCCGATTGGGCGAAGGTCGGCTATCCCAAGATCGATTATCAAGACGCCTATTACTACGCGGCGCCGACCAAGAAGGTGGAGCTGGATTCGCTCGACGATCTCGATCCAGAGATTAAGCGCGTCTATGACAAGCTTGGTATTCCGCTGGGTGAGCAAGAAGTGCTCGCCGGGGTAAAGGGTGCGAAGAAAGTCGCCGTGGACGCCGTGTTTGATAGCGTCAGCGTTGCGACCTCTTTCCGCGAGGAGTTGATGCGGGCGGGCGTGATTTTCCGCTCGATCTCCGAGGCGATCAAAGAATATCCCGAGCTGGTGCAGGCATGGTTGGGCCGGGTCGTGCCAACGCGCGACAATTACTTTGCTTGCCTCAACGCAGCCGTCTTTTCCGACGGCACCTTTGTCTATGTTCCCGAAGGCGTGCGCTGCCCGATGGAGCTATCGACCTATTTCCGCATCAACGCGGAAAATACGGGTCAGTTTGAGCGCACGTTGATCATCGCGGAAAAAGGCGCATACGTCTCTTATCTCGAAGGCTGCACCGCGCCGATGCGCGACGAAAATCAGCTGCACGCCGCCGTTGTCGAATTGGTCGCGATGGAAGATGCCGAGATCAAATATTCGACCGTGCAAAACTGGTATCCCGGCAATTCCGAAGGCGTGGGCGGGATCTACAATTTCGTGACCAAGCGGGGCCTTTGCCAAGGCGACCGGTCCAAGATCAGCTGGACTCAGGTGGAAACCGGATCGGCTGTCACATGGAAATATCCAAGCTGTGTCCTCAACGGCGAAGACAGCGTGGGCGAGTTTTATTCAGTCGCGGTGACCAACAATCACCAACAGGCCGACACCGGGACCAAGATGATCCACAACGGGCGCGGGTCGCGCTCCACCATCATCTCCAAAGGGATCAGCGCGGGCAAATCCTCCAACACGTATCGCGGTCTTGTCCGCGTGGGGCCGAAAGCGGAAGGCGTGCGCAACTTCACCCAGTGCGATTCGCTCCTGCTAGGTGATGAATGCGGCGCGCACACTGTGCCCTATATCGAGGTGAAGAATCCCGGTGCTCAGATCGAGCACGAGGCGACCACGTCCAAGATCAGCGACGATCAAATGTTCTACGCCCAGCAACGCGGGCTGGACGAGGAAGAGGCGGTCGCACTGATCGTCAACGGCTTTGCCAAGGATGTGCTGAAAGAACTACCGATGGAGTTTGCGGTCGAAGCGCAGAAGCTGCTGGCGATCTCTCTTGAGGGGAGTGTGGGTTGATGCCGACATTTGTTAATCACGGAAAAAATGTGTTTCGCAACCCAACTGATCCCGAGTTGGCAAACCTCGATGCTAGACAGATCGAAGCACCAGAAACTCGCGAAATCATCAATGGATCACCAACAGATGAACTGTCCAAAGAAGCCCGAACTGTAGTCCAAAAACCTCGGGGATATGAACTCATGGACCCAAAGGTCAAATCCAAATGACCAACCGCAAAACCCTAAACCTGCGCCCTCCATCGGACGAAGCCATTGACCCCGAAGCCCTCAACAAAAAGGGGCGCGGGTGGAGGTTCCGTCATCTTTGCCTGCTCGTGATGCTATCAGTGTTTGCCACAACACCGGCTGCAGCGCGCGACTTTGTGTCATATGCATCAACAACGCCCATACTCTATCGCTATGCGGCGTGCATGTTGGACGGCAGCGCGGCAACGACCGACGCGCAGATTGAACAATGTGTGATGTTGAAAGCTGAACTGATTGCTTCATCGCAAAGCGTGATTCACAGATTCCACGTTCTGGAACGCTACGATGTCGAGCGCGAACTGCGCAAAGGCTTCCGCGAAATCGAGCGAGACCTTGAACAGACACGTCGGCGCAATAGGCCAGTGCCTAAAGCGATCGTCGGCTATTTGCGTTGCATGGGCGAAGGGGTGATGGAAAGCGCGGATTACCAATCCGGCGACGCGATCAGCTATATTGGCGTGGAGGATGCTTGCGCAGCGACGCATATTGAGGCGACCAAAGATACCGTTTCCAGCAGCGAAACCGCATCAATCAGGGCTCTTCACCGGAGGTTTGGGCGGTTTGGACGACTAACCTATCCGCTAGCACGGCACGGCCTACGTCGTTCTCGCGCCGGGACGCGTCTACTTCCGGCAGTGCGAATGGACCGCAGCTTTCTCAATATTGGCCTGATCCGAGGCACCGACAATGACTGACCGCAAAACCCTAAACCTGCGCCCGCCTTCGGACGAAGCCATTGACCCCGAAGCCCTCAACAAGAAGGGCCGCGGTTGGAAAATCTCGGACAAGCGTCTCGACGAATTGCACGACCGCGCGCGTGAGATGAAGCGGTTTGCCTCGCCTGCGCACAAGGCGTTGGCTGACAAATTCGCTGGCGCCAATTTGGGCCGTTACACATTCAAACGCTTCGCCGTTGTTGGCTCTGCCATCGTGGACTTTAACTGCCACAATCTCGGCATGGCGATCATGGTTGAGGAAGAGGGCGAGGATGAAACTCTCTCCAAACGCCGCGACAAAAGCCTTGAGGCGGTCGGCATCCGGGTGATGCGGATCAAGGCGGCGGATATTCTGGAAAACATGGACGCTGTGCTGGAGCGGATCACGCTCGGCATGCGGATGCGGATCGACGATAAGAACAAGAGACGGCACCAAAGCCGCGACACTTCAAACTCAGGCACATCTTATAACACTGGCTCAACGGACGAATGACTATGACCAGCTTTACACTAATCCTAGCACCGATGATGATGCTGCAAGCCGCTGGCCAAACGCCGACGGCGATCGAAAATGATGCGCCAGAGACCTGGACGCTTGAATACCCGCGCCTGATCCAGCCCTTTGTTGAGGATTACCGCCGCTGCTTAACCGGCCAAATGCGCTGGGTAACAGGCGCCGCGAATTTTGAAGAGCAACACCGGTCCGATGTGCCGCGCTGCAATGAGGAATCCACCGAAGCGCAGGACGCCGCATACCGGGCGTTGATGACGCGGAATGACTATTCCGATTTCACGTCAGACGATGTGCGCGAAATCTTTGAGCACGCGGGCCGCATTCATATCGCGCGTGGTGCCGATCTGGACAGTCAATTCACCTATATCATGCGCACAGCACAGGCTGCGCAAGACACCTATAGTGAGGAGCGGCCCAAGGGTCTGGTTCTCGAATTGCACGATGCGTCTGTTGTGAAGGCGCGCACCGACGCGACCGCCGCCGCCGCAGAGGCGGCATTGCAAGAGCGCAGAAATAGAGAAAACAACCAAGACGCAGGAGCATCCGGTGCTAGCAATTGAAAACCTTCACGCTGAAATTGGCGGGAAAGCCATCCTCAAAGGATTGAACCTAGAGGTCGCAGCGGGTGAAGTTCATGCCATAATGGGCCCCAACGGCGCGGGTAAATCGACGCTTGCCAATGTTTTGGGCGGAAAACCTGATTACGAAGTAACCGGCGGATCGGTGACATTCAAAGGGGCCAATCTGTTCGATCTAGAGCCGCACGAACGCGCTGCGACCGGCCTCTTCCTTGGCTTTCAATACCCGGTTGAAATCCCCGGTGTTTCCAACGTTCAATTCCTGCGCGAAGCGGCCAATGCACAGCGCAAATATCGCGGCGAAGAGCCGCTATCGGGCGGGGAATTCCTAAAGCTGGCTAAGGAAAAGGCCGGCTTGCTCAAGCTCGATATGGAGATGCTGAAACGGCAGGTGAATGTCGGATTCTCAGGAGGCGAGAAAAAGCGCGCCGAAATGGTTCAGATGGGCATCTTGGATCCAAGCTTTGCCGTTCTTGATGAGACAGACAGCGGTCTGGATATCGATGCGCTGCGCGTGGTTGGAGATGGGATCAACGCCATCATGCGTGCGCCGGATAAGGGCGTGCTGCTGATCACCCACTATCAACGCTTGCTCGACGTGGTAAAGCCGGACCGCGTTAGCATTCTGGCGGGTGGCCGGATTGTGCAAACCGGCGGGCCAGAGCTTGCTCTGCGGCTCGAGGATGAGGGCTATGATGCGGTGATGGCAGATGCCTGAAGCGGACGCCTTGCCAACGCGCCGTGATGAAGCGTGGCGCTATGCCGACATCGATGCGCTCGCCCGGATTGGTGCGGATGCGATCAATGAATGGCGCGAAATAACAGTCGCAGCCGGCGAAACATGGCGCGAAACCATGGTGGTCGGCAGCGACAACCCCGAATTGCGCCGTATTCGGTTGACCGTGGGCGACGGTGCGCGTGCTGAATTGTTTGCGACCAATGTTGGTGATGATTTCACCCGGCTCGAAGTTGAAGTCACTTTGGGTGAAGGCGCGCATTTTGAGTTTGGCGGAGTGACGATTGGCGGCGGCGATGCCGTGCGCGAATTTGTGACAACGACTGTCCACGCAGAACCGAACGGCACCAGCAACCAAACCGTTCGCAGCGTCCATTGGGGCACGGGAACAGGCAATTTCCTTGGCGAAATCAAAGTCGCGCGCCATGCGCAAAAAACCGACGCGGCGCAGGATTTCAAAGGCTTGCTTTTGGAAGCGGGGGCGAGCGCCAACGCAGTGCCTCAACTCGAAATTTTCGCCGATGATGTAAAATGCGCGCATGGTGCCACTGTTGGTCAGCTCGACGAATCGGCGCGGTTCTACATGGGTGCGCGCGGCCTCTCGCCAGAGCTTGCGCAGCGGCTTTTGGTTCAGGCGTTCTTGGGTGATGCCTTTGTCGAACTGGATGACGAAGACAGCCGCACCGTTCTGCTGGATACGGCGCTGAAGGCGCTAGAGGGTGCCGCTCTGTGAACGCACCAGTAGCCATTGACCACGCCTTGCGCGCCGATCTGAAGGCCGATTTCCCCGGCCTCAAAACGAGCGACGGTGAGGCTTGGCATTATCTTGATACGGCCGCGACATCACAAAAGCCGCGCGCCGTGATTGATGCGATGGCGCGCGCGCTGGGCGAAGATTATGCCACGGTGCATCGCGGCGTGTATTCGCGCTCTGCCGATATGACATTGGCGTATGAGGCTGCGCGTCGGCGGATCGCGGATTTTATCGGCGGGCAAGAAAGCGAGATCGTTTTCACCCGGGGCGCGACCGAAGCGATCAACTTGGTCGCAAACACTTGGGGGCAGGCGAACCTCTCCTCCGGCGATCGCATCCTGCTTTCACAATTGGAGCATCACTCCAACATTGTGCCGTGGCAGATGCTTGCAGAAAGAACCGGCGCGATCATTGATGTCGTCCCGTTAACCGATGATCACAGAATTGATCTCGATGCGGCTGAGGCGATGCTGACCGACCGGCACAAACTGGTCGCATTTGCGCATGTTTCCAATGTTTTGGGCAGCGTGCTCGACGCGCCTCGCGCCGCCGCGATGGCGCATAAAGTTGGCGCAAAACTGCTGCTCGATGGATGTCAGGCCGTGCCGCATATGCCGGTGGATGTGGCCGCGCTAGGCTGTGATTTTTACGTATTCAGCGCGCACAAGCTTTACGGACCCACCGGGATCGGGGCGCTTTGGGCGCCGCATGCTCTGCTGGAATCCATGCCCCCGTGGGAAGGCGGCGGCGCGATGATCGACCGCGTTTCTTTTGAAGGGACCACCTATGGATCGGCCCCGCAACGCTTTGAAGCGGGCACGCCGGCGATTACCGAGGCCATCGCCTTTGCCGCAGCGGCCGAATATGTGGCGAACATCGGCCTTGCCGCGATGCACGCATCCGAAGCGGAATTGGTTGCGCGCCTTCGCCGGGAATTGATGGCAATGAACGATGTCACCGTGTTTGGTCCAGCAGACAGCGCAGGCATTATCAGTTTCGCAATTGATGGCATTCACCCGCATGATCTTGGTACGATTTTGGACGAATCCAATGTTGCTATTCGTGCAGGCCACCATTGCGCGCAGCCCTTGATGGATTATCTCGGAGTGCCGGCAACGGCGCGGGCGAGTTTTGGATTGTATTCGACACAAGAAGACGTTGACGCGCTGCTTAAAGGCATTGCGCGCACGCGGATGATTTTTGGAAAAGGCTGAAGGCATGAATAAGCCCGACAATGACATGACCGCACAAAAACCGCCCCGCGCGCGTGTTTCGGACGTGATCGACACCGATGAATCGCTCGCCGCGAGCTCAGCCCCGCGTGAGCGTGATTATCTCGACGGCTTCCTCCACCAAAAGCCCGCCGAAGACGCGGCCAGCGGTGCTGGCGGCGACCTGCAGACCGCCGTTGTCGATGCGCTCAAAGAAATCTTTGATCCAGAAATCCCGGTCAACATTTACGATCTCGGCCTGATTTACGGCGTTGATGTCGATGATGAATGCGACGCGACGATCACAATGACGCTGACGACGCCGCATTGCCCGGTGGCTGAAACGATGCCTGGCGAAGTGGAGCTGCGGGCGTCATCTGTACCCGGCATACGCGATGCTGAGGTTCAGCTTGTCTGGGATCCGCCGTGGAGCCCGGACAAAATGTCCGATGAAGCGCGGCTTGAATTGGGGATGCTGTGATGACCACCGAAGCCAAAACCCGCAAACTGCCCGCCGCCGTTAACCTGACCAGCGGAGCAGAAGATCGCATTGCCCATCTGATGAGCCAAGCGCCCGATGATGCCATCGGCGTGAAGCTCTCAACCCCGCGGCGCGGGTGTTCGGGCCTTGCCTATTCGGTCGACTACGTCACCGAAGAAGCAAAGTTTGATGAGAAAATCGAAACGCCGGGCGGAGTTTTCTACATCGACGGCGCCAGTGTTCTCTACCTCGTGGGGTCGACGATGGATTGGCGCGAAGATGACTTCACCGCCGGTTTCACCTTCGAAAACCCCAATGCAAAAGGTGCATGCGGGTGCGGCGAAAGCTTCATGGTCTGATGGGCTAGAGGCTTATTCGCCTTCGTCGATGATCCGTGCGAGCAAACGACGCTCTAGATCATCAACCTCGCCATCAGATTCGATCATCGCATCGAGCCATTCTTGCTCGTAATCGGTGAATTCTTCACCGGCGACCGCCTGCTCTGTAAAGCTTGGCCCAGCGCTTGACCCAGTATCGCGCTTGCCAAAGACTTTGCCAAAGTGGTTGCGGACTTGCGGGGCCTCTTTGACCATTTGGCCAAAGAAGCGTCCGACATTCGCTTTATTGTCGGCCACAAACTCTTGCAATTCCTTAGCGCGGCCGTGATCGAGCTGCGCGTTTTGAAGGGCGAAGCCTTTCAAGTAATTGCTGACCCCATCGAGGAACAGATCATCCCATTCCGGCGCGTTTTCATCGCCTAGGGACGCGTCTTTCAGGCGGAACAGCATCTCTGCATCGAACCGGCTAACCGCTGCGGGGCCATAGCCGCCGCTGGCAAAGACCACGCGGCGCAGGATGCGGGCTTCGGCTGAACTGATATGCGTCGCTGAAAGATCGCCGCCATGGCGTGTGGGTCCGGTGCCAGAGAGGACTTCGCGTTCGATTTGCTCAACGACATAGTCTTTGAGCCGAGTGGCCACGTTTTCAGCGCGTTCGACAATGCGAACAATCGTTTCAAGCTCCACAAAACTCTCAACCACGCCGTCATGGTCAACCTGACCAATGAGCCATTCGGCTTCCTGATCGTCACATTGCAGGCGCGGCTCTGTGCCATTCAGGACAAATTCGCCGATCGCCTCGACGAAGAAATCGCACCATTCACTATCGCGCTCATTCAGCGTGTTGTTCACCGCAAACAGGGCCTCTGCCTCTTCGCGGGTGATGATACCGTCACCCCAACCCTGACGCCGCAAAGCGAGGAGTTCTTGCGAGGTTACCTGTCCATCTGCAGCAGCGCGCTGCGCCAGCTCTGTGAAATGCGTGGTCATGTGCCTGTCAGCCCTTTTGATTCCAAAAGGAGCTTTCGCACAATGTGCTTAAGACCGGGTTACTACGCAGCTCATCGGGCGGCGTTGCGCTCTACTTCAGCGATGCAGCCTGCCCGGTCAGCTTCGCCGCCGCCTTGGCGGTTGCGCGCCTCCACATGGGTGGCGACGGGATCACTGTTTGCTTGCAAAGGGTAAAGGTAGATGTCGAGAACACATCGATCAGAGACATATTGCAGCTTGCGCGCATCCCCTTCCGAAAGGTCAATTCGCGCATCGCCAAATCGGTTTGATAGCGATGCGGCGCGCTGTCCGATAACGCTGTCGAGCCCGGCATTGCGCATTACCTGGGGTGCCCGAAACCCGCCGCTTGGCGCAGGGATTGCGGCAATTGGGCCTCTTGCTTGACCGTTCGACCCGCTCGCGCAGGCGGATAAGAGTAGGGTGGCGGTAACAGACAGGGCCAATTTAGCAGCGGTCGTCATGCGGCGTTTCCTTCGTCGACGCTCTCATTGGCCTCAGCCCGCTTTGCCAGCATCGCCCGATGCGACAAATGCGTGCCAGCGGCCGCGCCCACAACAGGCGCGAGCAGGTTGGCAAATGGTATCACCATAATCCCAGCGACGATGCCGCCTAGCATCATCCGATGATGCTGCGGGACGGGATTGCCGTCTTCTTCGCCCTCGCAATGGCGCAGCCATGCCATCTCCGTCAGCTCTCTTCCCAGCAGCCATGCATTGATGATCAGAAACAGCAAGGCCGGCCCGACACCGGTGATGAGCAAGATCCCAGCCACAGGTAAAGCCAAGATGTGGACGCCGATTGTTCGCCCCATCCCCTTCATCGAATTGCGCAGGTCGCGGCGAAACGGCAATGGTTTCGCCTGGTCGACCAATTCGGGGAAATGCTTTGCTTCGACCGCGGCAACCACTTCATCAGCGAAGAAGTGCAGCACAGCCACCGCCACCACGCGAAACAGGAACCAGAATGCGAGGCCCGTAATGATCACGGCCGCCGCTGCCTCTGCAAACCCGCTGCCGGTGTCCACCTTGAACGAAGTGCCCATCCAGATCAGGCCGAAATACAGCCCCACACCTTTCACAACAAAGACGAGTAGGGTGATGAGCATTGATTTGATCAGCACGCGCAGCACGGCTTTATCGCTCAATTGGGCAAAGGCGTTGGTAAAGGCTTCGATCAACATGCGCATATCGTGCAGCGATGCGGCGTGGTCCCGTGCAAGTCAAACGGACAAGCGCCGTAGCGCCCCGCTTTTTGCGCTGCTTTGCCTTACATGCGCCTTTTGCCTTGGCGCGGCGCATCCATCGGGCTAGGCGCTGCCCCAACACACACGCCGATCCACAACAGGACACTTTCTCTTGCCAGACAACACCACTTCGCCACGCTACGACGTCATCGCTATAGGCAATGCCATCGTCGACATCATCGCTTCATGCGAAGATGCGGACATTGAGCGGCTCGGTTTGGAACGGGGCGGGATGACCTTGCTCGACGCGGAAGGCGCCGACCGGCTCTATGCCGCGATGGGCCCAGCAACAGAGACGTCGGGTGGTTCTGCGGCCAACACCTTGGCCGGCTTGGCGCAGCTTGGCACCAAATGCGCGTTCATCGGCCAAGTGGCCAAGGACCAGTTTGGCAGCGTTTTCGGCCACGACATCCGCTCTGTCGGGATCGACTTCGATACGCCGATGCGCGACAGCGAACCGCCGACCGGCCGCTGTCTCATCTTCGTGACGCCTGATGGCGAGCGGACGATGAACACCTTCCTTGGCGCGGGTCAGTATCTGCCTGCCGCCGCCTTGGACGAGGAGCTGATCGCGTCTTCTGCAATCCTCTATCTCGAAGGGTATCTGTGGGACCCAGAGGAACCGCGCCGCGCCATGCGCCGCGCCATCGAAGTCGCGCGCGCAGCGGGCCGCAAGGTCGCGTTCACCGCAAGTGAGAGCTTTGTGATCGATCGTCACGGTGACGATTTCCGCGCCATGATCGACGATGGCTTTATCGACATCCTGTTCGTGAATGAGAGCGAGCTAGCCACGCTGACCGGAGAGGCCGACTTTGACACAGGCTTCGAAGCGGTTGCAGCCAAGGTGCCTGTTCTGGTCGCAACCCGCAGTGAACACGGCGCTCGCGCATCAGCGGGCGGCGAACGAGCGCAGGTCAGCGCCGAGCCTGTCGCCAAGGTCGTCGACACGACCGGCGCAGGCGATCAGTTCGCCGCTGGCTTCCTGTCCGGCCATGCCAAGGGTGAACCGCTTGAGACGTGCCTCAAACGCGGCGCCATCGCAGCGGCTGAGGTGATCTCGCACTACGGCCCGCGCCCGGCAACGGACATGCAGGCCCTTATGGCGAGCAAGCTCTGAGCGCCGCTCTCTGCCTCATGATACGGTGAGACATGGACCGCATGTTACACGGTCCAAGGGGCGAAACTCGCACCGACGCAAGGCGCGCATTTTGCGGCCATTCCGGTTGGGTCAGGTGGGGGTTTGACGGTGTGAAAGAGCGGTGCGCGCTATACGCGTTTCACCCCGTGTAGGAAAACCGGCGCAGGCTGAATATCACTGCTCCGGAACGTAGTCTTCGCGCCTGAGTGTGATCATGTAGTCGGCCACCAGGTCGATTTGGTCAGAATTGAGATCGAAATCCATCACCTCTGGGTAATTGTGCGCATCGGCCAGCCACGATGACAGCGTTTCATCGGTAAGCCCCTCTCGGTTCGCTATGTCTGCAAAGCTGGGCGCGTTGGGATTGGGCGACAGAAACGCTGGCTCGACCGAATGACAATCCCCGCAGGCGGCTTCGACAAAAGCAGGCGGGCCGGGCTGCGCAGCCGCTGAGGCGACCTGCGCCGATCCCGAACTATCCGGTCCAGTTTGGCAGGCGGATGTCGCGGCGGCGAGGGCGGTGAGCATACCAAACGCTGCGAAGCGTGCGAACGGGGGCAGGTTTTTGATCATGCCCCATATGAACGATGCAATTGAGCGGCGTCATTGATCTTGATCAAATTTGCAGCGCGCCGATCTGGCCTCGCCCCGCCGATTGCATCACCCCTCCCGCGCGACCTCTTTCCAGCCGATGTCGCGGCGGCAGAAGCCGCTGGGGAAGTCCACGGCGCCCACCGCTTCATAAGCGCGCGCTTTCGCTTCGGTGACATTCGCGCCCACGGCAGTGACGTTCAAAACGCGCCCGCCGTTGGCGACGAGTGCCCCGTCCACGAGCTTGGTGCCTGCGTGGAAAATCTTGGCATCTGCGCTTTCAGCCTCTTTGAGGCCAATCGCGCCGCCTTTTTCCGGCGTGCCGGGATAGCCTTTGGCGGCCATCACCACGGTTAGGGCGGTTTCATCGGCGAAACCGGCGTCCACTTCATCCAAACGCCCTTGCGCGCAGGCGTGCATGATTTGGACCAAGTCGCCTTGCAGGCGCATCATCAACACTTGGCATTCCGGATCGCCAAAACGGCAATTGTATTCGATGAGCTGCGGCCCAGTCTTGGTCAGCATCAATCCGGCATAGAGCACACCGGAATAGGGCGTGCCCTCTGCGCGCATCGTGTCCACGGTCGGCTGAATGATCTCTTTGATCGTGCGGGCCTGCAATTCGCCGGTCAAAACGGGCGCGGGGGAATATGCGCCCATACCGCCGGTGTTCGCGCCAACATCGCCTTCGCCAACCTGTTTGTGATCTTGCGCCGTACCAAACGGCAGGATCGCGGTGCCATCGGTCAATGCAAAGAAGCTTGCCTCTTCGCCTTCGAGGAATTCTTCGATCACCACCTCTGCGCCCGCTTCCCCGAACTGGCCCCCGAACATATCGGATAGCGCCGCCTCGGCCTCTTCCAAAGTCGCGGCGATCACCACGCCTTTGCCCGCCGCCAGACCGTCCGCTTTCAACACATAGGGTGCGGTGTAATCGGCCAGCGCGGCGACCGCCTGATCCAGCGATGTCGTGCGAATATAGCCGCCGGTGGGAATACGCGCGCGTTCGCACAGGTCCTTGGTAAAGCCTTTGCTTCCCTCAAGCTGCGCGGCGGCTTTTGATGGGCCGAACGCCGGTATGCCCTCGGCGCGCAAACTGTCGGCAAGGCCATCCACCAGCGGAGCCTCTGGCCCGATCACGACGAGGCCAATGGTGTTTGCAGCACAGAACGCGGTGACGGCGGCGTGATCGGTCATATCGAGCGCGACGCAGTTGGCATTGTCAGCCATTCCGGGATTTCCGGGGGCGGCGTATAGCGTTTCGCAAGACGGGGATTGCGCCAGCTTCCACGCTAACGCATGTTCCCGGCCACCCGAACCAAGCAACAGGACATTCATGGCGCGCGCTCCTTCTTTATCTACACCGCACAGCGGGCTCGTAGCGCGTGAGCGGCAGGGCGACAACGCCGAGCCGCTGTCGATCACCGAGATTTCGCAAAGCCTGAAGCGTACCGTTGAGGAACGGTTTGGCTATGTCCGGCTGCGCGGGGAATTGTCGGGGGTCAAACGGGCGGCCTCGGGGCATATGTATTGCGCGTTGAAAGATGACAAATCGGTGCTGGATGGGGTGATGTGGCGCGGCAATGCGGGCCGGCTGGCGTTTGTGCCCGAAGACGGCCTTGAAGTGATCGCCAGCGGTAAGCTGACGACCTATCCGGGCCGGTCAAAATATCAGGTCGTGATCGACAGTCTGGAGATTGCGGGCGAGGGCGCGTTGCTCGCGCTGCTTGAGAAAACGCGCGCGCGGTTGGAAGCGGAGGGCGTGTTCGCGCCGGAGCGCAAGCGTGCGCTGCCCTATTTGCCGCGCACAATTGGCGTGGTCACATCGCCCACCGGATCGGTGATCCGCGATATTCTCCACCGGCTGGCCGACCGTTTTCCCAGCCATGTGATCGTGTGGCCGGTGCTGGTTCAGGGTGCAGGCGCAGCGGCGCAGGTGGCGGGCGCGATCCGCGGGTTTTCCGCGCTTGATGGGTCAGGGCCAAGGTCAGGCGGCGTGGCGCGGCCCGATGTGGTGATCGTCGCGCGCGGGGGCGGTTCGATTGAGGATCTGTGGAGCTTTAACGAGGAAGAGGTGGTCCGCGCGATTGCCGATTGTTCGATTCCCATCATCAGCGCGGTCGGCCACGAAACCGACACGACGCTGGCTGATTACGCCGCTGATCGCCGCGCGCCCACACCCACCGCCGCGGCAGAGATGGCCGTTCCGGTGCGCGCCGATCTTACCGCGACTTTGGCCGATTTTGGCGCGCGTCAACGCCGCGCGGTGCACCGTCCGGTGGAATTGGGGCGCGAACGGCTTGAGGCGCGCGTGCGCCGGTTGCCGCGCGCGCAAACATTGCTGCAACCACAGGCGCAGCGGCTGGATGAATTGTCGGAGCGATTGCGCCGGGGGCTGCGCGACCGGGCGGGCAGGGGCCGCGAGCAATTGGCGGGTGCTGCGGCGCGCCTTTCCCCGCGCTTGCTGACCCGCAGGCTGGAAGACAGTCAGGATCGCCTTGCGCGGGCGCGGCTGGTCCCGGCCTTGGTCGAGCGGCCGCTCAGCGCGTCGCGTGACCGGCTGGAGGCGCTAACCCGGCTTGCGAGCCAGCTGCATCCGGAAAAACCACTTGAGCGCGGCTATGCGATTGTGCGGGATAACGCAGGCACGGCGCTTACCGGGAAAGCGCAGGCGCAGGCGGAAACGGCGCTGACCCTGCAATTCAAGGACGGTTCTTTGAGTGTTGGTGTGGGCGATGCCCCGCCGCCTGCGCAAACTCCGCCCGCTTCGCGCCAAGCGGCGCCAAAACCGATCAAAAAAACCCGGCCAAAGCCGCGATCCCCGCGCCAAGATGATTTGTTCGGATAGGCTTGTGTGCTATGGTGGGTCCCATGTTGATGTCGACCAGCGATAAAGCCGCCAAACTCTATTACGGCCCCTCCAGCTTTCGCGTTCTGCGCCCCGGGCAACACGTCCTTTGCGCGGTATCGGGCGAAGTGATCCCCTTGGAAGAATTGCGCTATTGGAGCGCGGAGCACCAAGAGGCCTATGCGACGTGCGAAATCGCGACGCACCGCCTGCTCGAAAAAGGATGATGGGCCGAGCTATGGGCTGGACAGTCTTTGCACCAGCGGCTCTCGGCATTGCAGCACTGACCAGCTGTGTCGGAAGCGGGGCGGCAGCGCCTGATCCGGTGAGCGAAGCCCCGATAGCAGCAGACGCGCCGCCATCCATCGCGGTTGAGGAAACCGTGGCTGAAGCCCCGGCTCCGGCGCCTCCACCCCCTGAGCCTGCCCAAACCGAATTCACCTATTCCGGGGAACTGACGCAAGGCGGCTTTATTCGCGGCACAGCGCCGGACAACGCGGCGCAAGTGTCTTTGGGCGACGCGCAAGTTGATATCGCGGACGACGGCACATTTTTCGCCGCCTTTGACCGCGACAGTCCGGGCACGCTCGCTCTCTCTGCGACATTGGACAGCGGAGAAATCATCCGCGAAACGCTGACTATAACCCCGCGCGATTGGCAGATTGAACGGGTGAACGTGGCGCGGCGTCCGGGCGGACCGAGCGCCGCATTCTTGGCCCGCCGCCGCCCAGAATTGAACGCGATCGGCGAATCCCGCGCGCGCCAAACGGGCGCGACCGGTTGGGCGCAAGACTTCATCTGGCCGGCAAAAGGGCGCATTTCGGGGCGGTTCGGGCGACAGCGGATCTATCGCGGCGAACCGGGCAGCTATCACGGCGGCATCGACATCGCGCCGGGCAATGGAGTGCCTTTCGTCTCCCCGGCCGACGGCGTCGTGGTGCTTGCTCGAACGGGTTTTAGTCTGGAGGGCGGCCTTATCATCATCGACCATGGTCAGGGGCTCAACAGCGCGTTTCTCCACGCCAGCCGGATCGTTGTCGAAGAAGGGCAATCGGTCACTCAGGGCCAGCATATCGGCAATGTTGGCTCCACCGGACGCGCGACAGGGCCGCATTTGCATTGGGGTTTGAAATGGAAAGCGGCGCGGCTTGACCCGTTGCTTTTCGTTGGGCCCATGAACTAGCCGGCCCGTTATCTATCGCCGCTTCATCTTGATTGCTGTGATCGCTCTGGCGCTTGCGCCGGGGACGCTGGTGCGCACGGCCATCGATCCCGATCCTCAGAACGTTACCACCAAAGTGACCTCTATCGCAGAACGTGCCGGGGTGAGCGGCGAATTGAATGTGTCGGGCGCGTGGGAAATTTCCGCCACCCATCCCTTTTTCGGCGGATTCTCGGCCTTGGTTGAGGTGGCAAATCCAGAGGGGGAAACCGGCCTATTGGCGGGCAGTGACCGGGGATGGTCGCTCGATATTCCGATCATCGGCGGGGAACCCAAAGCGAACGCCGCACGCTTTGTCAATTTCACTCGGCGGCGCGATTCGTTCATACCAATGGTCGATATGGAGGCGATGGCCCATGACCCGGCAACGGGCACCTTGTGGTCGGCCTATGAGGGATACAATGTCATCCAGCGTGACCGGGTCGATGGCTCCACCGCGCACCGCGCCCCGCCCGAAATGCGCGGGTGGAGCGCCAATTCCGGACCAGAGGCGATGGTCCGGCTTGGGGATGGGTCCTTCATCATTCTGGCCGAAGGGCCTGACAACACGGGCGGACCCGGCAGACCGGGATTGCTGTTTGCGGGCGACCCGATAGAGGATGAAGCCCCGATCGAATTTCACCTTGCGACCCCGCCCGGTTACTCGCCCGTTGATGCGGCTGCGCTGCCCGATGGGTCGGTCCTGATCCTGCTGCGGCGGGTCCAAATCAACGTGCCGGCCGATTTCGACGCGGCAATTCTGCGCGCCGACCCGCGCGATATTGAGCCCGGCGGTGTGTGGTCGGGAGAGGTGATCGCCAATTTGGATGGGCCGATATACGGCGAGAATTTCGAAGGGATCGCCTTTGTCGGCGATAGGAACACAGAGGGCAGCGACGCAGGATCAGGCGCGATCTACATCATCAGCGACGACAATCTATCGATGTTCCAACGCAGCCTTTTGGTGCGGCTCGATTGGCCCGGACAATTCGGGCGAGAGGGCCAGTAACTCCGCCGCGCACGCAAAAAGGGCGCGCGAAAATCAACGCACGCCCTTTTTGTTAAAGCAGCAGCCCGGCCAAAGCCCAGCGCGCTAAAATTTAAGCAGCCGCAGCGGCTTTCTTAAGCTCACGCTTCACTTTCAAAGCGCGGGTCGAAAGCTTTTCGTCTTTGGTTTTTAAGAGCCAATTGTCGAGGCCGCCATTGTGCTCAACCGAACGCAGGCCGTTGGTCGACACGCGGAAACGGAAGCTGCGATCGAGCTTTTCGCTGATCAAGGTGACTTTCTGCAAGTTGGGCAGGAAGACGCGCTTGGTCTTGTTGTTGGCGTGGCTCACATTGTGGCCGACTTGGCGACCTTTGCCGGTCAGTTCGCAAATCCGCGACATGATATCTCTCGTCTGTTCAAAGTGGCGGGCCGAAGCCAAACACGCCGCGCTTTTAAAAAGCGAAGCCCATTGCTCGGTTTTCCCGGGAAGCGCGCCACATATCCACCGATACCCGAATCGTCAAGCAGAGTTGCACTGTGTTTCGCTCCCCGGTAGCGCTGCGGCTATGACCCAATGGCCAATCCCCGCCCCGATGAGGGCCGCATTGGACGCCGCGCGCGCCGCTGCGAAGGCTGGCGAAGTGCCGGTGGGGGCGGCGGTCATGCGCGGAGATACGGTGATCGCGGTCGCCGCAAACGCCACAAGGTCACCCCCTGATCCAACAGGCCATGCAGAGATCCGCGCGCTGAGAATGGCGGCAGAGACGCTGGGGCAGGACCGTTTGCTGGATTGCGATTTATACGTGACGTTGGAGCCATGCGCGATGTGCGCGGGCGCAATCTCTCACGCCCGGATCGCGCGGCTGTATTACGCGGCAAGCGATGCCAAAGGCGGCGCGGTCGAACACGGCGCGCGGGTGTTTGAACAAGAACAATGCCTGCACCGGCCTGAGGTTTATTCCGGCATGGGTGAGGCCGAAGCGGCACAATTGCTCCGCGCGTTTTTTAAGGAGCGGCGGTGAGCGTTATTCGCTGAGCCAAGCGATTGCTGCGTCCTGTTCTTCCAACTCGAAGCTTTGGATGTCGGGCTGAACCATCACGCTAACAACAGATGCAAGGCTGCGAACCCATGCGGGGCCGCCTACGATTGCGTAGCGGTCGAGATTCTTCATCAATTCGATTTTCCCCGCCATCACTTCGCGGCTGATGGCGGTGTCCGGATCGAAGCCGTGCCAGTTCTTGATGACAATCATTAGGCGCGAACAATCCGGCGATTCGAGCGCAGCGCGCACCATGCCGACGCCGCGTTCGGATTCTTCGAGGCCCAACCTGCCTGTCAATTCAAACGCGGCAATGCCCGGCTTGCCAATATCCAGCTCGCGGAATGCGTTCTTATGGGGATTGTCCGTCTGCTCCAGAACCCACGCGCGCGCGGCATCCGCCTCATCATCATCGTATACCTGATAGACAATACCGGGCAGCAACGCGCTTTCGAGCCTAGCGGCCGTTCTAATCCATTTTTCATCAGAGATAATTGCAATGCGATCAAAGCCGTAGAAGCATTTCATGAGCATGGGCATATGGCCCAGCTCCTCAAGCACGGCGGACCAGGAAAAAGCCGCCATTGATGTCACATCAATGAGCAAATTTCCGCCCCCGCCAGCCGCGTTGCGCTCTTTTGCGAATGCAACGATGGGGGCAACATCGGCCTGCCTGAATTCGGCCATAACGGTGATTTGGTGGGCATGGGGCGAGATGGTTTCAATGTTGATCATGGCATCTGCTATACCACAAACACATCGGTCCATCTTTGATCCGTATCAAATTAGAGCTCAAAGCCCCGCCAAATCCTTGCGCTAACCCCATCGCGCGCGCCGTATCGGCGATCATCGCAGCGTGTCGGGCGGAAGCGGCGTCCGTAACACAGGCGGATTTCCTCCAGCCAGCCATCGCGGTTGAGCTTCACGCCGATCTGCGATGGGCTCCATCCGCCATTGGCGTCGGCAAAGGCTTGGCGGATGCGGCCAGCGGTTAGGTCATCTTCGCGGCTGATCCGGTCATAATCGGGAATGCGCAGGCTGTCCCACAAGATGCGCGTGACGGCGAAATAGGTCTCTGGCCTGCGGGTCATACAGCTGCCGTGCTTTGCCCATTGGCGCGCGATCAGACGGGCAGACGGCATCATGCACATATTCTGGCGCACCTCGCGCGGGGTCAGCGCGTTGTTCGACCCGCACCATTGCGGCCATGTGCGGCTACCCTGAGGCCACAACCCATGCACCACGAGGCCAAAGCGGCCATTGTCGCCCGAACATTGCGCTGCGTGCGAGCGGCTGTCTTGACGCGTGCGGCAAAAGGCGGGCGACCAGCTTAGCGCCATGGTGTAGCCCGTGATCGGCACGACGCGCGGGCGTTGATCGGGCGAAACGCGCGGGACACTGCTGATTTGCGGCGCGCGGCATTGGTATGCTTGGGCTTGGGCGGTCGTCGAAAATCCGCCTGTCATTGCGAGGAGCGACAGCGACGCGGCAATCCATCGCTGGACTCTCATGGGCGCGCACTCCAGTCGATGGATCGCCACGCGGCTGCGCCGCTCGCGATGACGAAGCGCGGAGGAAGCGAGTATTCCTCGCCTTGTTCTAAGCACAGGTCACCAATCAGTCCCTTTGCAACCATTGGCCCAGTGATTGGACCAAGAACCCTGGCCCAACGAATACCAAGCCCCAAACGACAATCACGAAGTCTCCAACCAAATCGGCAATAAGGCTAGCTCGGTCCTTCACGGGAATGAGAAACTCCGGCCAAGTCCCATTAACCAAAACGATCAAGAAGATGCCTGCGATACTGGCGACTCCAACTAGCATCAAATGCCGCCCCGCTCGCTCCAATAAAGCGTCGACTTTCTTCGGACCCATCCTCAGTCTCCAACCCGCCATTTCATACCGGCGTAAAATCCAACCCCACATCCGCCGCGGGCGCGCTCTGCGTCAGGCGGCCGACGCTGCAATAGTCCACCCCGCTCGCTGCCTTTGCCGCGATGGTGTCCAGATTGATCCCGCCGCTGGCTTCGGTTGCGGTGCGGCCTGCGACCATGGCGACGGCTTCGCGCAGGACATCGGGCGACATATTGTCGAGCAGCAGGTGATGCGCGCCCGCTTCAATCGCGGGCTCGATCTGATCCAGCCTGTCGACCTCGCAAATGATCGGTTTGACGCCTGCATCGCGCGCGCGCCGGACCGCTTCGCCGACGCTGCCAGCAACAGCGACGTGGTTGTCCTTGATCATGGCCGCGTCCCACAATCCCATGCGGTGGTTTTGCGCGCCGCCTTGGCGTGTGGCGTATTTTTCCAGCACACGCAGACCCGGCAATGTCTTGCGCGTGTCGAGCAATGTGCAGGTTGCCGATCCATTGCGCATCGCATCGACATATTCGCGCGCCATCGTGGCGATGCCGGAGAGGTGCTGGACGATGTTCAGAGCGCTGCGTTCCGCCGTCAAAAGCGCGCGGGCGTTGCCGGTGAGCCGCATCACATCGGTGCCAGCGGCCACGGCGTCGCCGTCGCTGACGAGGGTTTCGATGGTGCATTCGGGATCAAGATGGCGGAAAAACGCCTCCGCCAACGGAAGCCCCGCGACGACAACCGGATCGCGGCTGTCCATGACCCCGGCAAACTGCGCATCGGCGGGGATCACGCTTTCGGATGTCACATCCTTGCCCGCGCCGTCCATTCCGACGCCGAGGTCTTCGGCAAGGGTTGAGCGGACGAAGGTGTCGAGGTCGAAGCCGGGGAGGGTGAATTGATCCATTCGTTCTGTGTGGCGGTTTTTTTGTTGCGCCTCAAGCGCCGGCGTTCGCGTCCGCTCACTTGGCTATCCTCGCGCCTGCGGCGCTGCGGGCGGGCGGTCGCCCTTGCGGACCCTAGCGGGCCCGAACACCCTGCACAGCGGCGTTTGTTGGGAGATCGGCGCGGAGCGCCGCAAGCCCGACCGGGCGCCCGCAGTGACGCGGCCTTTAGGCCGCATGAGCGAGGACATCGCACCCCCGGATGGGGGTGCGCCATGAATCAGTGCACAAATCGCGCGACAACATCGCGGTAGCTGCGCGACACCTTCACCTCTGCGCCGGAATCGAGCACCAAAAAGCACTCGCCGTTGGTATGCGGCTTCACCTGACGCACTTGGTCGAGATTGACGATGGTGGAGCGGTGGACGCGTTGGAATTTGCGCGGATCAAGCCGCCGCTCCAGATCCTTCATCGTTTCGCGCAGGATCAGCGAATTGTCGCCGGTAAAGATGCACATATAATCGCCCGCTGCATCGATGTGCTCAATGGAATCGACTTCCACGCGGAAGATTTGCCCGCGGTCTTTCACATTGATCAGCTTTTCAAATCGGTCCGCGCTTTCACCCGCGTCTGCACCAAAATCGGCGGCGCGGTCGGGTGCCACTTCGGCGAGCACGTCGAGCAATTGTTCAGCATCCTCGGTCGATTTCTTTTCCGCCAGACGTTGGCGCACACGTTCGATCGTGTCGGCCAATTTGTCTTCATCAACCGGCTTCATCAGGTAATTGACCGCGTTCGCCTCAAACGCGCGGATCGCGTGTTCTTCATAGGCGGTGACAAACACGAACAATGGCGGTTCAATCTCCATCACGCCTTTCACAACGGAAAAGCCGTCAAACCCCGGCATTTGAATGTCGAGAAAGACGAGGTCGGGCTTCTCCGTCTTGATCTTGCGGATTGCTTCGCGCCCGTTGGAGCATGTGTCGATCACTTCGACGTCTTCATGCGCCTGGAGGCGCAGCTGCATGCCCTGAATGGCGAGTTTTTCATCATCGACTAGGATTGTGCGGATGGTCATCACATATTTCCAATGGCGCGTTGGGGGTTGAGGTTGATCACTGAGTGTGCGGCCGAATCCTTAGGGGCGGACTGGCCTTGGGGGGTGGTAGACCCAGCGACTGCGGGGGTTTGAACGGGTTCTGCATCAGATTGCGCGGCGCGTTCATACGGAATTTCGATGATGACGGTGAACCCGCCGCCAGGCCGCGATTGGGTTTCGAACAAGTGGTTGTTGCCGTACCCTTGCATCAATCGATTGCGGATATTGCCTAGGCCGACGCCCGTTGAGGTCGCGCTGGTCGCGGGCTTTGCCGCGCCGCTTGCGGTGTATTCCAACATATCCAATTGCGCCGGGCCATCGACGCCCGGGCCAGTGTCTTCGACCATCATCCTTAGCCGCCCGCCGACAAGGCGCGCCGTCACCGAAATGCTCGCCCCTTCTTCTTGCGGGCTAACCGCATATTTGACCGCATTTTCAATCAAGGGTTGGAGCAACATCGACGGCAATTGAGCGTCCAGCGCGGCGTCTTCGATGTCGAATTGCGTGCGCAGACGTTCCTCAAAACGCATGCGTTCGATGTCGAGGTAAAGCTGCAGCGTCTCAACTTCTTGAGCCAGCGTGACCTGGCTGCCTGGTTCTGTGATCAGCGTATGACGAAGAAAGCCCGAAAGCCGCGTTAGCATCGCATTGGCCGGCTCTGTCTGCTTAAGCAGAACCAAAGTGCTAATGGAATTCAACGTGTTAAAGAGGAAGTGCGGGTTCAATTGATACCGCAGCATCGCCAATTGTGCAGATGTTGCCTGCGCCTCAAGCCGTTCGAGCCGGTCGGCCTGTTCTTCGACAGTGAGGAAGAAATTGATCGCGTAATATAGCGCGCTCCACCCCCCGAGCAGCGTCAGCGGGATGTAGGTGATGCCGATGAAGCGCTGTGCAAAGGTCGTGTCGCGGCTGCCGGCATAATACAGGTCTTGGACCCACGCATCGATGGAGGCGTGAACAATAACCGCGGCAAACAGGGCCAGCGCAGTGCCGCCCCAGGTTACGATCGGTTTGCGGTCTATCAATTGGCGATAGACGACGGATAGAACGAGGCTGATTGAAAAGCCGGTGATCATCGTGACGAGGATCAGAATGAGTTGATTGTAGGGCAGGCCGTTGGCCAATGTGTTGAGCACGCGCAGCATGAATGCGCCGCCCCATCCCGCCAGTTGCAGGTTCCAAAAGGCGCGGTTCTTGCTTGAGAAAAACGGCGCAGGTTGGATGCGTATCATCGACATGTCTTACCTATGTAGCGCAATTTTCTGAGCCGTGCAGGGGCAAACAAGGGTGTCGGTGTAAAGTGGACGTATGCGATGAACCGTTTGGCGCAGGTTAGCCGGCTTTCCCAATTGCCATGCTGCAATTTCTAAGGACCGGTCTTGGGGTCGATCTCGCGGCGAAAGTGGGCTGACCAATCGGCGACCCCGCCGCTTTGCATTTGCGCTCGGATAAGCGGAATTTCTGCGGCGATTTGTTCAGCGCGCTCGTCCCACCCCTCGTGCGACCGGTCGCGCAACAATCCGCCATCATGGCGCGGGCCCCATTGCTCCATAAACCGCTGCGCTGCGCCGGGGTCATAGCCAGCATTGGCGAGCAGCCATGGCATCAACCGATCCGCTTCGCGTTCGGTGCGCCTTACATTGCGCTGGCGGCGGCCATTGCGGTCGAGCCATTCGCTGTGATCGAGGAGGTTGTGCGCCAATTCATGCGCAACCGAGGCGGCAAAGACGTCCTCTTCATAGGCAAAGCCGGGAAATTCGATACCGAAATAAACCCGGTCTCGCCCTCCGCGTGCGGTGTCGCTTTTCCCGACCAGAATAAAGCGTGTGGCGCAGGCATCGACCGCGGTAAGCTGCGCTGTTTCCTCGTCGCCGAATGTGACAGTAATCGCGCCGCTGCTGATCAATTCGGCATCAATCGCATCATGCGCGCGGATGAGGCGCTGCGGGTCCAAGCGCTCCTCAGCCTCCCATGCGTTGGGATCGATCCCGGCAAGACGGGCGACCTCGCGGTTGGCTGTGAAGGATCCGCTTTGCGCGGCAGGGGAGCCTTGCGCCGCTGTTTGTACGGCAAAGTCGGTGTTCAGGCCCAATGCGGCGCGTCCCACCGCCGGTTCGCCATAAGAGGCCAAATCTTGCAATTGCAGGCCAACCGACGGGATCACGCGGGAGCAAAAGGCGGCATTGCCGCGCACCAACTTCCAGCCCACGTCCTGCATCCGTTGATCGAAGCTTTGGAAATGCTCAATTGCGGCGCGCTCTTGGCCTAAGTCAATCCGGTCCCAATTTACATCCGCGCTCGCCGATGGAGACAGCGCACACAGCGTCAAACCAAAGCCGGTGATCAAGAAGCGGTGGGCCCGCATTACGAATCGGAGTTGCTCAGTGCTTCCTTTAGCCGTTCATAACCAACCGCTCCGCCAAGCGGGGTTTCCACGGCGATGAAAGCGGGCGTCCCGCTAAAGCCCAGTGATTGTGCGAATGTGAAATTGCGCGCCAATTCAACCGAAACCGCCTCTGATGCCGCATCGGCGCGGGCTTTTTCCATGTCGAGACCAATCGCGCGGGCCGCGGCTTCGACGGATTGAGGCGACGCGGGGCCCATCTCAAACATTGTTTCGTGAAATTCGCGGTATTTGTCCTGCATTCCCGCCGCCAGAGCCATCCGGGCGGCCCCTTCGCTGCCTTCGAAAATCGGCCATTCGCGTATGACCACTTTCAAATCTGGGTCTTCATCAATCAACCGCTGCACATCGGCTAGGCTCGATTCGCAATAGGGGCAATTGTAGTCGCTGAATTCCACCAGGACCTTGGTCCCTTCGGGATTGCCGATCACCGCGCCCGGGAACGGGGTGTAGAGATCATCGCCAAGAGACGAGAGGCGCTCGCGCGATTCTTGCTGCGCCAGCGCCTCTGCGACCTCTTTCAAGATTTCAGGCTTTTCGAGCAGATAGGCGCGCGTCCGATTGTCGGCGAGGCCGGTATAGGACCACGTGGCCGCGCCCAGAAATCCGAAAACGAGCGCAAGCAGCGCGGTGAGCAGAGTGTTTCTCAATGAGGAATCCATAGTTTGGGTGACCTAACGGCTGTCGCGGATGCGTTCCAGTTCGGCGCGCGCTTGAAGGCCAATATCTTGTGCGCGAATCCAATCGGGCGACCCAATCGGCAGGCCCGCCTCAGCCGCCTGCGCGCTGCGGATCGCTTCGGGGTAATTGTGGCTCATCACCTGTTGTTCGGCGCTGGCCAAACGGGCGCGCGGAATATCACCGCGGGCGGCATAGACCACGCCCAATTGATACCAAGCAAACGGGTTGAACCGGTCTTTCGCAACCGCCGCGCGCAGCACGCGTTCTGCTTCGGGGTAATTGGCCTCATCCTCAGTCGCGATCAGCGCGTGTCCAAAGATTGCCGCGATCAACGGCTGATTGAGCGTAATATCGGTTGCCCGGCGCAGATACACCAAAGCATCTTGCGGACGGCCCGATTCCAGCAGGATTTGTCCTTTTAATTCAAGATAATAGGGGTTGTCCGGGCTTATCGCGAGCAGCGAATCTGCCTCTGCCAGAGCGTTCTCTACCTGCGCGTCTTTGTGATAGGCATAGGCCCGGGCATAGCGTGCAGGCACGCTCATGTCGGTCAGCGGATATTGCCGCAGCGTGTGTTCTGACGGCGCGAGATAGCCATAAAGTTTGGCGCGCACTCGGAGGAAACGGTCCTGCAATTCGGGATCATCCGGCGCATCCCATGCGGGGTCTTCGGCATAGAGCCCGCGCAATGTTTGCAATCTGTCCCCGGCAAGCGGGTGGGTGCGGCCATAGGCGGCTTCATCCGATTGGCTAAAGCCGCGGCGGATCTCCATATTGCGAAGCCGTTCAAAAAACGCGAGGCTGCCCCGGCCCGAAATGCCTGCGCCTGACAAATAGCGCGCTCCGGCAAGGTCGGTTGAGGCTTCTTGATTGCGGTTAAAGGCCAGGAAACTGCCGGTCGCCGCCTGCTGCCCGGCCATGATCGCGCCGAGCGCTGCATCGCCCGCTCCGGCAAGCGCGGCGCCCACGCCCAGCAACAGCGAAAGGATAGTGATCCCCTGCGCGCCGCGTGTCCTCTCGTTAAAGCGAATGACATGGCCGGCGGTGATGTGGCCCAATTCGTGCGCGATGACGCCTTGGACTTCATTGGCTGTTTCCGCCGCGTTGATCAGGCCCGCGTGAACATAGACCACCTGTCCTCCGGCAACGAAGGCGTTGATCGACGAATCGTTGATGAGGACAATTTCGACATTGCCCGGCTCAAGCTCCGACGCCTCAATCAAAGGCCGGGCCATATCGTTGAGCAGTTCTTCGGTCTCCGCATCGCGCAAGACCGATTGCGCGGCCACAGGCTGCACGGCGAGCGCAAAGGCTGCGAGCAACGCCAGTCCATAGGCGGCAAGGGAGTGAAGAGCGCGCATTAAGGGGTCATGCTAGCGCGATTCGCCCTGAACGGGAACTGAAGTTTGCGCAATCTGAGCCGGTGCGGTTGACGCTGTGCGTGCAAATTCTGTCATGACATTAAGAACATCGCGGCGCCCACGCCACGGCGCGGCCAGCGATATGATCGGCGCATTATGGTCCATGTCAGCATAGAACCGTGTGTCGGGATCAGCGCCGGCGCTCTCAATTTCCTCGGCCAAGACGCGCGAATTGCGGGGAAAGACCAGCGTGTCTTCCTCTCCCTGAATCAACAGGACTCGCGGTGCATCGGCGCGCGCATGACTGATCGGCTGCGTGATCTCTGCATCATCAACATGGCCGAACGCCGCAATGGTCGAATCGCTCTTAAACGGTGCAAAATCATACGGTCCGGACATGCCGATAACCCCAGCAATATCACTGGTTGATAGACCTCTGCGGCCAAGCCATTGTTCTTCCAGTGCGGTCATCACGACATTGTATGCGCCCGCCGAATGGCCAGCGATCACGATCCGGTCCGGGTCCCCGCCATAGGCAGCGATCTCTTCGTGGGTCCATGCAATCGCGCTGGCTGTGTCTTCGAGCATGGCGGGGTATCTGCCGTCTTCGCCCAAGCGATAGCCAGATAGGACCACAATGAACCCTTCGGGCACGAATGCCCGTCCGATAAATCCATAATCGACGGGATCACCGCTCCTCCAACCGCCGCCATGTGCGAAAAGCAGCACGGGGAGCGGCGCGTCCGCCGGGTCGCGGCGTTCCGGTCCCCAAACCAGCACTTTTTGTTGTGGGTGCGCACCGGTGGAAATGGTCGCTTTTAGCTCCGCATCGCGATCACCGCCGGTCAAATTGTCGACCGCGCTCAGCACGGCGGGGCCATTGCGCCAAACCGCAACCTGTATGGTGATAGCGGCGACAACCGCGAAAAGGGCCAGCCCGCCCAATATCCAAAGCACTTTGCGCATCCCTTTATTCACCCTCACTAGCCGTTCTGACCAAACGTTCGACGCCGCCTTCTAGGTCCAGACCCGCCTTTTTGAGAAAACCCTCGGCAGCGTGATAGTCGCTGCCGGACCAAAATGGCACCCCGGCTTTGTCGATGATGTGTTTGGCGCGGCTTTGTTCATCGCTCAAAGGCTCTCCCGACACCGATCGGATAAACACCGCAGCGATCCGTCCGGGAAAGGCCGCGGCAATCGCGCCAAAAGCGGCAAGATCCTTTTGTGTGTCGTCTCCGATCAGCGCGAAACGCAAATGCGGATAGGTGGAAAGGATCCGGGCAATCGCCTCGCGCTTGTGTGATCCATGCCCCTCTTTGCCCAAAGTATCGCGGTTAAAACCCCAATCTCTCAGCATGACCGGACCGATTGGCAGGCCGCGCGACCGTTTGAATGTGACCAGATAAGAAAACAGGTTCCAGGGGCTGGATGAAACATAGAACACGGGGCGGACGCGGGCCTTGGGCAGCAAATCATCGATCGCCGAGGCGGGTTCGCGCGATCCGGCGGGGTTGCCCCCAATCGCGGCATAGAATGCGCTGGCACCCGGAACGACCGTTCGATCGGCAGGCATTTGGGTGAGAATGCGCCGCCAATTGCGGGCGATGGCGCGCACATTGCCGGTGATCCCTGTTTCCAAAATCGTATCGTCAATGTCGGAGATAATACCAAACTGGGTCTGCGTTCCGGGGGCCAAGATATAGGCTTCTGCGGCATTTTCGCTGTTCTCGTCGCTTTTCCAGAACAACCGCGCCTTTTCCCAGCGCGTGCGATCAGGCTGCCTGCTCGCGGGGTCACCTTCAATCGGCAAATCGAAACGGATATACCCCTCAGGCCCGCTGACAGCCCTTTGCCGCATAATTCGGCCATCGTTGGTCTGATATTCGAGCTCTACAGAGAGATCGGCGACTTCGTGGGACATATATTGACCCACCATCGTCGCGAAATCGCGCCAAAAGGACCGTTTTTCGAAGACAGGTTCGCGCGACCGCAGCGCGCGGGCGCTCAGGAACAGCCGCTCTGCGTTGCGAAAACCAAAAAATGGTTGAACACGCACGGGTTCGCGTTTGCGGCGGGACCGGGAGAGGGGGCCAACAGGCATGGCCGCGGGAATTAGCCACGATTTGTAACAAATCCAAGCGCGCGTTTGGCCAGCAACCGGCCGGTTAGCAATTCAGCGCCAATCGGCGGATTAACCGACCAGCTTTTTGCCTGCGCGCTCAATCAACGCCACGTCGTCATCAATCTCGCCGATAAAGGCGATTTTGCCGGACTCATCGCGGCGCAGCATAAGCAGTGAGAATTCTGGACCCTCGCCTGACAGAGCCTCAAACGAGAGCTCTTCCAATTCGCGCAATTTCTTGGCCAATTGGGCGCGGACATCGCCTTCGTTTTCGACCTCTTTGCCGCTTTCTTCGCGGCGCAGACGCCGTTCGGCGTTCACAACGCCTTTAAGACCGCCATCAGCTTTGCCCAAATAGTCGGCCAAGCTGCCGCGTTCCAATTCCAACCGGTGAGCATGGCTCAGCACAGCGGCATATTCGGTTAGGCGCGTCTTGTCGTAATCGTGACCGAAAACGAGTTTGACGACAGGTGTCATCGGGGCGCGTTCCTGAACCGTCAGGCCGCTGTCTTCGATCAACTCATTGAATTCTTCAGGCTCATCCTTTGATGCGAGCGAGAAATCATAGGCCCGGCCCACGGCAGCATAGAGCGCGTGGCGGCTGCGATCTTCCGAAGCGCGTGCGGTTTGCGCCAATTCCCGCGCTGAGGCGAGGCAATCGTGCATTCCCGCGTCGCTGGGAAGTTCTGGTGCGGCGACAGGCGCGGGCTCGGCAACTTCAGAGACCGGTTCCGCAGGCTGCGGGACCAGCTGAGTGGCCGGTTGAGTGGTCGGCTGAGTGGCCGGTTCAGGGGCATTCTCTTCGACCTGGTAATCTTCAGGATCGAACTGGTCCGCGTCGAGATCGACCGCTTTCTTGGCCGGAGTTTCAATGTAATCGGCCAAAGATGCAAAGCTGTAGGACGCGCGATCGTCGTCTTCCTCTTCGATTTCTTCGCCAAATTCGTCGGTTTCGGGATCGTCGAGTGAATATTGACCGAAATCGGGAAGCGGAATGCCGTCTTCATCTTCGGCGTCGTTGTCTGCAGAGGCTGAACCAACGTCTTCGCCGTTCAAATCCATGCTGAAATCATCGAGCGGCGATCCGTTCAAAGATGCCACATTGTCTGAGATAGGGTTCGTTTGCTCAACGCCAGTGACTTCTGCTTCGTGCGCTGGAGAATCGGCCCATTCGGTCACAGGATCGGCGTGATGCTTGTGCGGTTGATCCTCGTTTGCGTCGGGCTCGTCGCTTTGCTCTTCCAATGCCTGATCAATTTCAAGCAGCAGTTCATCTGCGGTTGCCGCGTCAGCCATCTCTTTCCAATTGATCACTCCATAGATGAAATCGATGGTCTCATCATCGCTGGAGAAAGGCAGCAAAATGCCGCGATACAAAATCGATGCGCCGCGCTGATTGACGAATTCAGCTTCGAAACCAATCGGCGCCTGATTGGCGAGGATCTGCATATAGTGGTCGGTGATCCGGCTGAGCAAAGAGCGCGGCGGAACGTCGGACAATTGTCCAATCGGTCCTTCGGCGCCGCATTCTTCGGCCAATTTATCGCCAAGATATTGAACGCCGGGATCTTCGATGCCGGTTGAGAAATCGAGCAGCACGCTGTTGGGGCCAAAATCCGTCAGCTCTTCAGGCTCAAGCTCTTCGATCGACGGAAAAGTGTCGTCGCCAAGCAGGCTGGCCCAATGGTTGTAAGCGCGCACTTGCATGCGGCGCTCGTCCTGCCCGATTGCCTCTGGTGGCAATTCGCGCGATGTGCCGGTGCCGGGCACCTGCTTTTCTACGGCGTCGTTTGCTGCATCCCAATCCTGACTTTCATCGGTGGGAACGCCGGTGTCGAATGTGCCGCGCAAAGTGTCCATGACTTGGCCTAATGCCCCTTAAAAATCGCTTGTTCACATCGGTTTTGGCGCGACGTGGTAAACATTGCGTTAAGGCATCGAGGAAAGTTGCGCCGAAAGTTGCGAGGGTTCTTACAGACATCGCGTGGGTTTATGGCGTGTGATCGCAAGCATCGCCAAATTGGCGGTTAAAGGAAGTACCGCATCTTAATTGTCAGATTCTGCGATGCCGACCCGATTGAGAATACGGCATCATCCCAATCGGGCGGGGCCATACGAACCGGAGCATCGCGGGAAAAGCCATACCCCTCGCGCGGGGCCATGCCCAACACGCGGTTGGCCTTCCCGTCTTCATTCTCATCATGCAGCAGGGCGATGGCGTAGTCACCCGGCTCCACATTCTCAAACCGGATCGTGATTGTGTCGCCCGCGCGGACGACCTTGCGGTGCGAGTCTGGATCGCGGGCGCAGCGGGGGAAGATATCTTCCATTGTCGTCATACACGCCCGAACGACCCCTTCGTCTGAGCGAAGGTCGGTTACGGTAATCGTGATGGTTGCCGCCGCCGCAGGGGCCGCCGCGCCGATCATCACTGTACCCGCCGCAAGCGCGGCCAGATGACGGACAGGTTTTTTCGCCCAGCTCGATTCCAAGGGGCTCGATTTCAAAGGGCTGGATCGAACCGCTTGGAAAACCCGCGATCCGTCCGGCAGAGGCGATCCCAAAAACGAAAATATAGACCGAAATTGCATCTGTATTCCTCATGATGCCGCTCGTGATGGCTGGCTGTTATCAGCCAACGTCCCAACGGGGAATGAACGAAACGGCGCGGGAACATCTCCCACCCCATGTGATTGGTCACGCCCATGATCGTCGCGATGGTCAATACCACCCCCAGCATCGCCAGATGGATCGGCACAATGAACGCGAGCAAAGGCACAACAATCGCTCCGCTGACCGCTTCGACAGGGTGGAAGCTCATCGCAGTCCATGCGGTGGGCGGGCGGCTGTCATGGTGGACAGCATGGGCAAGCCGGAACAAGCGTGGATAATGGTGCATCGCGCGGTGGCTCCAATAAAACCAGCTGTCTTGAACAAACAGATAGATGAAGACCGAAACCGGCAAATACCAAAGCGGGTAGGCCGACCAATCAATGTAAAGCAGCGACCAATCGTGATGGCGCCACAGCCAAAAGACGACGCCTGCCGGTGCGCCGTAAATGAATGCGGAGATCAGCGACCATCCTATCTCTTTGGATATTTGCGATTGCATCCCGTCATAAAGGCCGGGCCGAAACCGCTTTGTCGCCCATGCGAACAAGCCACTTGCGAGGAAATAACGCGCAGCCACAATCACCGTCATCGCGGCGCTCACCACTATCAAAGCGAGCCAGATCGGCGTGTCAGCAGGGATCATGCTGCCGGTATGGCGCAAAACAATTACGCAGAACAGTGCGTTCTCAATTGGAAAACAGCCGCGGTGCAAGCCGGGTACAGAGGGCCATTATTCGCCGTTCATTCTCCGCCACCAAAAGCGCCGATGTGCGGATCGAGAAGGCCGGCGTGCCGCCGCATCGCAATCCGGGCGAGCCGCTCAACCTGTACTTTGCGCCGTGCGGCGACGAGCGGTTCGAGCGGGGCGTGACGCAAAATCTCACCATCATAGGCATCTGCAACAATCACACCGCAGCGATCGGGCTGATATGCCTCTGTCTGAAGTGGGGCGCGGTCCAATCCTGGCGGGACACCCCAGAAAAAGCGGTCACAAAAATCGAGATAGTCGGGCCATTTCCCATCGCCAAGCAAATCGCCCCGCGCGACCTTAATCTCGACAATCACCACCAGCCCCTTTGCATCAATTCCCATCAGGTCTGCCCGGCGACCATTCTTCAGAGAAATTTCTCCGAGGCACCAAATTTCATTGCGAGCAAACAACCTCATGATGCCGCGCGCAACGTCCTGTGCGCTATGCGGCTGCGCTCCACCACCGGGCGCAGTTACGGAATGCGAATCGAGCGAAGAGGCAGGAGCGTTGGTCACTCCGGATAATTGGAACATAGAGCGAACACAGTCAAGCTGTGCTTTGCCTCGCCCCGGCGTTATTGTTGTTCGGAGGCGCCTGGCTGGACCACTGCCAGCACGGTTCCGCGAGCGTGATGAAACTCCCGCCAAAGGGCCAAGGCGGGCGCGCTGGGATCCTGACCGCGTGCGGTGATGGTCGAAAGCGCCGCAAGGCCCGGACGCATCATTGCATCAATGTCTTCGATGCCCTGCCAAGCCAGATCCTGTTGCCACGTGCTGGCATTGCTCAACAAGTTTGGGAATGCAGCCAAGTCACCATCAAACGCCTCTGGTGATAGGTCCGCGATTTTGGCCAATTGTGCTGCGGTCCCGTGCAAATCTTCCCATCGCTGCGCAAGCGAGCTGATCGGCTGGCCGGCCTGTTTGGCCGCACCGCGCATCGCGTGCATTTGCTTTGGTGGAAGAGCTGACATGGCGGCAGTGATACCGAGCTCCCCTTGCCGATTGGTTAAGCTTGGTCCTGCTCATTTTACGCTAAAGCGCACCAGACGACAAAAACGTCCAAGCGCAAAGTTGGCCCGATTGCGATAATTGAACTGGCGCGCGCGCAGCAGGCTTGCTAAGCGGCGCGCCCGGCGTAAATCTATACGCCGAAGCCCAAACACCTTGGGCACCCGTAGCTCAGCTGGATAGAGCGCTGCCCTCCGAAGGCAGAGGCCAGAGGTTCGAATCCTCTCGGGTGCGCCATTATTTCAATGACTTAAGCGAGCGCCAGCCGCTCCGTATGTAATGCGTATGGAAAATAGGGGGTCTGGCGGGCCCTGCAAAGATGTGGCCTGAAAGGCTCGCAATCTTTTCTCGATCCGGCAAAGCTCGCGGAGCTGGCTAGCGGGGCATTCGCGGTCCCTGCGGGGTCTTAAATCCTGCATCTGCCGCTTGGCGGAAAGCACCTTGTAGCCTATTGATTCAACGCATGAACCCCGTTGAGATCGAAGAAGCCGTCACTGGGCTCGCCGAAGAGTCGTTTGATCGGGCCGAGTTTCCTTTCCAGTTCCTCACCGCTTTTGGGAACAAGAAGACGACGATCGACCGGCTGAGGAAGGGCAACACCAACCAGTCCGACATTGCGGGCGGTGTGCTCCAACGCAGCAACATTCACATCGCCACCTGCGATCACGGCGCGGTCGACCAGACGCTTGCTGCCCTGCGCGACAGCCCGAAGACCGGCACCAACAAAGCAAAGTTCATCCTCGCCACCGATGGGGCGGAGTTTCAGGCCGAGGACCTGACCAGCGGTGAAACCGTCGCCTGCGATTTTGCCGATTTCCCGAACCACTTCGGCTTCTTCCTGCCGCTGGCGGGCATCGCCACGGTCCAGCAGATTCGCGAAAGCTCGTTCGACATTCGCGCGACCAGTCGGCTCAACAGGCTCTATGTCACGCTGCTGCAAGACAACCCGGAGTGGGCAAGCCCAGAGCGCCGCACAGACATGAACCACTTCATGGCGCGGCTAATCTTCTGCTTCTTTGCCGAGGATACCGATATCTTCCACGCCGGTTACCAGTTCACCGAAACTGTCGAGCGTATGAGTTCCGGCGCGCATGAGATCACCCACGAGGTGATCGGCGAACTCTTCCGCGCCATGAATACGAAGCACGCGGATCGCACGGCGCTGGGCATCAAGACTTGGGCGGGCGGCTTCCCCTATGTGAACGGCAATCTGTTTGGCGGCGACCACGCGCTCAAGCAGCGAAGCGGTAGCGCCGAAATGGAAGTGCCGCGTTTCAGCAAGATCGCCCGGTCATACCTCATCCATATCGGCAATCTCGACTGGACGAAGATCAACCCGGACATTTTCGGCAGCATGATCCAAGCCGTCGCCGATGATGAGGAGCGCGGTGCGCTCGGCATGCACTACACGAGCGTGCCGAACATCCTCAAAGTTCTGAACCCGCTGTTCCTCGGCGATCTGCGTGAGCGTTTGGAAGAGGCGAGCGACAATGCCCGCAAGCTTCTCAACCTGCGCAGCCGCATGGCGAAGATCAGAGTGTTCGATCCCGCCTGCGGCAGCGGCAACTTCCTCGTCATAGCCTACAAGGAAATGCGGGAGATCGAGGCGGAAATTAATCGGCGACGCGGTGAACCTGATCGCAAGACCGACATTCCCAAGACCAACTTTCGCGGGATTGAGCTGCGCGATTTTCCAGCCGAGATTGCTCGCCTCGCGCTCATCATCGCCGAGTATCAATGCGATGTGACCTATCGCGGCCAGAAGGAGGCGCTGGCCGAGTTTCTGCCGCTAGATAGCGAGAACTGGATCACCTGCGGCAACGCGCTGCGTCTCGATTGGTTGAGTATTTGCCCCCCAACAGGGAAAGGCGTGAAGGTTACCAGCGATGACCTGTTCGAGACCCCGCTCGACCAGTCAGAAATAGACTTCGAGAACGCAGGCGGCGAAACCTATATCTGCGGGAACCCGCCTTATCTCGGCAGCACCTTGCAGTCAGGTGATCAGAAGGCGGACATTGAATCGCTGTTCGCCGGATACACTTCAAGCCACAAATCGCTCGATTACGTTTCTGGCTGGTTTTTCAAAGCGGCGCTATTTTCACAGGAAACGTCTTCCGCAGCCGCATTCGTTGCGACAAATTCAGTCTGCCAAGGTCAGCATGCTCCCATACTTTGGCCAATCATCCTGTCACTAGGGAATGAAATTGTATTCGCCGTAAACTCCTTCAAATGGAAGAACCTCGCAAGCCATAATGCAGGGGTAATCGTCTCTATCATTGGGATCGCGAGTGAGTGGCGCGGAAGGCGATCGATTTTCTCAACCGATACAGCTGGCGAGACGGTGGTAAGCGAGGCGACTAATATTAGTCCGTATCTCGTCGCCGGACCGAATGTCTTCGTGAACAAATCCACGAAGCCAATTAATGGTCTGCAGGAAATGACAAAAGGCGATCAGCCCACTGATGGCGGTAATTTGTTACTGAATTATTCGGAGAAGGAATCGCTACCATTAAGCGCCGAAGAACGCAGTATTTATGTTCGCACTTTTATCGGTTCGTCAGAACTGATCAACGGCACAGCCCGCTACTGCATCTGGGTCGATGACGAAGATGCGCAAGCTGCGAATGGAGTGGAGTGCTTGCGCAAACGCTTTGAAGCTGTCTCCGAAATGAGAAATTCAAGCTCGAAAAAGGCCACAAAGACTGCATCTGCGATACCATATAAATTTACTGAAATTCGGCGCAAAGAGTCCGATATAGAATTAGTGATGCCACGTCACTCGTCGGAGAGCCGTGATTATCTTCCAGTTGGCATTTGCGACGGTGATGTAATTGTTGGAGACAGTGCCTCGGCGATTTATGGTGGCTGCTTGAGTCAATTCGCTTTGCTTGCATCTCGCCTTCATCTTGTCTGGACGGCCACAGTGTGCGGGAAAATCAAGAATGACTACCGTTACTCAAACACCCTCGGCTGGAACACCTTCCCGCTTCCCAAGCTCACGGAGCAGAACAAGGCCGACCTCACCCGCTGCGCCGAGAACATCCTCCTCGCCCGCGAAGCACATTTCCCGGCGACCATCGCCGACCTCTATGACCCCAACGAAATGCCCCAAAACTTGCGCCGCGCGCATGAGGAAAACGACGAGGTGTTGGAGCGCATCTACATCGGCCGCCGCTTCCGCAACGACACCGAACGCCTCGAAAAACTGTTCGAACTCTACACCAAGATGACTGGCAAAAAGGCGGCGGCATGAGAGAGCCCGATCGCGTCTTCCTGCAAATGTGGGGTCCAACGCGCGACTTCCTGATCGCCAACCACGAGTTCTATGTGTCGGAGGCCACGCGGCGGTTGCTCGATCAGTTCACCGATGAAAGCATGAAGGCAGACGCCGACGCGTTTGCTGACGAATGGCTAGCTGGAAAGCCGTTCGACCCCGATCGGGATGATCCCGGTTCCGACTATGAACAGGCGTGGGACGAGAGCATCAGTTTCTACCAGAGTCTCGCTGATCTGCGCGACAATACGCGGCTGAGCATCATTGCCGGAATGTTTCACGAGTGGGAAAAGCAGGTTCGGGACTGGCTTGGAAAGGAGCTTGGCCACCACGGTTACGGCAAGCATTTACACGCAGCAGTTTGGTCCGCAAAGTTCGACGATCTATTCGATTTCTTCGAGAAATGCGGTTGGGACGCTCGCCCACTCGGATTCTTCGACGAACTGAACCGCTGCCAACTCGTCACCAATGTCTACAAGCACGGCAACGGTCGATCCTTCGAGGCCCTGAAGGCGATCGCACCGGAACTTGCCGGGAAGACTAGCGAACTTCCGGCGTTCTTCGTTTCGGCGCTCGACTACTCGGCACTGACCGTGACGGACGACAACCTCAACCGCTTTGCGGAGGCCATCACATCATTCTGGCGCGAACTGCCGGAAAACATCTTCTTTTCTCAGGTCGCTGAAGTGCCGAAATGGTTCGATAGAGCGCTGGACAAAGAGAGGTCCACGAAAGCATGATGTTCGAGCCAGTTGCCTACACTCAACTCAATTCGCGCCAGCAGGAAAACTACAATTTCCAAAAGGTTGCCGCGCGATTGGCAGATTATGGCTTCAATTGCCTGCGCCTCACTGACGATTGGCAAGGCGCAGATTTCATCGCTTGCCATATCGATGGGCAGACCTTTCTCAAGGTGCAGTTAAAGGGGCGGTTTTGCCTCGACAAGAAATACATCGGGAAGGAAATTCACATCGCCTTCCTTCGTGGTGATGATTGCTTCGTATATCCGCACGACGAATTGCTTGCGACCGTCAAAGCGAACGGGGCTATGAATGAGGAGAGTGAGCGCTGGCGGGATCACGGGCAGCGCCATTGGCCCCAGCCACCAGCTTGGGGTCTCGTTTTCCTTTCAGAATACAAGATAACCGATAAGAAGGTGGCGGTATGAGCAACGATACCCCGCCATCGCCTTCGCCGCCCGGTCCGCAGACCGAGCAGACACGGCAGCTTGCTCTGATCAATGATCTGCGTGCACTACCCGCTGAAACAGCGTGGGTCGAGTTCAAGGAAAACAAGCACGACGGTGAGATGATCGGCAAGCTGATCTCGGCATTGTCTAATTCTGCACGACTCGCCGACCAGCATTTCGCCTATGTCGTGTGGGGTGTTCGGGATTGCGACCACGAGCCTGTCGGCACGAGCTTTGAACCGCCATCGGCCAAACATAAGGATCAGCCGCTTGAATTCTGGTTGAGCCAGCATCTACAACCGGCAATCGCGTTCTGCTTCAAGAGCCTCGATTATCATGGGCACCGGCTCGTCTTGCTGGAAATACCCGCTGCGGCCACGAGCCCGGTGGAGTTCGACCGAACGGCCTATATCCGAATTGGCAGCGCCACACCGCGCCTCTCCGATCATCCAGAGCGGCAGAAGCTTCTATGGTCCAAGCTGCAACCCTATGCATGGGAAACCGGTGTGGCGGCCCAGTTTCTCTCCGGTGACGAGGTATTGGCAAGGCTGGATCACACCAATTATTTCGAACTTACTGACCAGCCCCTGCCCGATAATCGGACCGGCATCTTCGACCGTTTGAAATCCGACCGCCTTATCGAGGCTGATGTTGGCGGAAAGTGGAACATCACCAATCTAGGCGCGATCCTGTTTGCCAAGCAATTAGCGGACTTTTCGCCCTCGATTGCGCGCAAGGGGGTCCGGTTTGTCGCTTATGAGGGGAACAACCGCGCGACCAAGGTGACTCATCGTCGTGATGGGCAGAAGGGTTATGCCTGCGGCTTTTCTGGCCTCGCCGATTACATCGATGGTCTACTGCCCAGCAATGAACATATTGGCAAAGCTTTCAGGGAAGAGGAGCCGCTTTATCCCTCGATCGCCATTCGCGAGTTGATCGCCAACGCGCTCATCCACCAAGATATGACAATCACGGGCGCTGGGCCGCTGATCGAATTGTTCAAGGATCGGCTTGAGATCACCAATCCGGGCGAGCCCTTGGTCAGCCCAGATCGATTCCTCGATTCCCCGCCTCGTTCGCGGAACGAAGCGTTAGCATCGCTGATGCGCCGGATGCGTCTCTGCGAGGAGCAAGGAACCGGGATCGACAAGGTTCTGGCTTCGGCTGAGTTACATCAATTGCCTCCGCCCGATTTCCAAAAGGTTGATACCGCCGTGCGTGCGACGCTTTTTGCCCCACGCCGCTTCGCTGATATGACGCAGGAGGAACGCGTGCGTGCGTGTTACCAACATGCGGCGCTCAAGTATGTCAGCGGGGAACGCATGACGAATGCCAGCTTGCGTGAACGCTTTGGGATTGCCGAACACAATGCTTCACAAGCCTCAGCGGTCATTCGAATGGCGCAGGACGAGGGGCAAATTCGTCCCGCCGACCCTGAGCATCCGCGTGCTGGTTATGTTCCGCGTTGGGCTTAGCCTGTGGAAAGTTTTGATCGTGTTTTGATTTTGAGCTTCGAAAGCCAGCTTTGGAAATAGGAAAAAGCAGGAAAAAGAGGGAGTTCCCTTTGGAAAGCACACAAATTTGGATTTGATTGAGTTTTGATTGGAGAGACGAATTGAGCGGATGAAGCCTTCAAATAAGGCTGAAAACGCCTTCGACAAAGAGTGATGGAAGATTGAACTGAATGATACAAGGAAGCCGCCAGCCGGGATGGGATAAACGAGCGATCAATCAGATCGCGAGCGATGAATATGGCGGTCTTGATGCGATGTTCGAAGCGCATGGCTGGACCACGAACGGACGCGTGATCAGCCAGATTGCTCCGACAAAGGTCGTGCAGACCTATGGGAGCGTCGTCTCATTTGTAGAGGCCCATGCCGATGGCCGAGCGCTCAACCCCATGTTGGATGTTGAAGCGGCATTCAAAACTGATCCGCCGCAGGTTTTCCTCAAAAGTTTTCACGGGTTCACGCCAGAAAATTGGGGCTTCCTTGGCTTTACCGAAGCATTCGCGCGAGACAAATTCGTTCGCGAAAGCAAGCCGGGTGCTCTTCTGATTGTTGCAGGCACATCCAAAGCGCCCGATTCAAGTGAGCGATTGCGAGTGCTTGGGATGCAGCAGCAAACTCATATCCACGGCACGAAATGGGACTATCTGGCACCTGACCGTCACGACGAAGAAAGGAATGATCCGGGCCGCGTGAACGGCTGGATTCATGGACTCAAAGCGATCCGAGCTTGGAAGATTCCCCCAGAGGAAAGGCCGTTCGTCCGAGACATCTTTCCAGAGACACACAATGGAGGGAAAAACGGGACGGCGATTGGTGCATACGGCATGCAGATTACTCTTCAGGAAGCTCAACGCTTCCTGAAACTGCCAATCTTCGAAACCGAAATATATGGCGGGCTGCCAGTCGAAGCTCTCGTCCCGGGACCGGCAGAGACTGTGCTCAAGCCGAGCAGGCCGGGACCAGTCTCGCAGTCAGGATACATGGTGCGCGAAGCCGAAGGGCCGAAGCACCTCTACATACTTCGTCTACATGGCGATGAGGATAGCTTCCTTGGGTATGAGGCTCAGGGCCGCTCGATCATAAAGGTTGGATTCTCCGTCAGCCCCCAAACCCGGCGCGATGCTCATAACAAGGCTCTGCCTGTCTGCGCGTTCGGATGGCACATCGAAAGCTCAACCTATGCCGAGAAGCGTGATCCATTCCCGTCCTCGAACCACGCCATAGCGGGGGAGAATGCGATGAAGGACTTGCTCTGTCACGAAGGAAAGTCACTCGGCGGTGAATTCTTCCTCGCTGACCAACCATCGATCAAACGCGCTTGGCAAGCAGCAGTTAAAGCTGCTGAAAACTGGAAACCATGACCACTTCAAAGCCCATTCCCGCCGTCTCATTCCAGACCGCCCGCACTGGTGCGTCCACTAAGTCGAACGAGATGGGCATGCGCCCCATGCAGGAGCGCGCCTACGCCAAGCGCGGCGAGCAATATCTGCTGATTAAGTCGCCGCCTGCTTCGGGAAAATCGCGGGCGCTGATGTTCATCGCGCTCGACAAGCTGCACAATCAGGGCCTTGAACAGGCGATCATCGTCGTGCCTGAGAAGTCGATTGGCGGCTCCTTCATGGATGAGCCGCTGAGCAAGTTTGGGTTCTGGTCGGACTGGGTGGTGAAACCGCAGTGGAACCTGTGCAATGCGCCAGGGGTGGATGAAGAGAGGGTCGATCCGTCAAAGATCAAGGCGGTCGGCCAGTTCCTAGACAGCGGCGACAAGGTTCTAGTCTGCACCCACGCGACTTTCCGTTTCGCAGTCGAGCAGCTTGGCGTTGAGGCGTTCGATAATCGGCTGATTGCGGTGGACGAGTTCCACCATGTTTCTGCGAGTGAGGAAAACCGGCTCGGGAGCCATCTGGCTGAGTTCATTCGCCGCGATAAGGCGCATATCGTGGCCATGACAGGCAGCTATTTCCGAGGCGACGCGGTGCCGGTTCTCACGCCCGAAGATGAGAACAAGTTCGAGACTGTCACCTACACTTACTACGAACAGTTAAACGGCTACGAGCACCTCAAGGCGCTCAACATCGGCTATTTCTTCTACACCGGGCGCTACCTCACGGCGATTGAGGTCGTGCTCGACCCAGCCAAAAAGACGATCGTCCACATTCCATCGGTCAACTCGCGCGAAAGCACGAAGGACAAGATCAAAGAAGTGAACGAGATCATGGACTATCTGGGGGAGTGGAAATTTGCTGATCCTCAAACCGGATTCCATCATGTTAAGATGCCTGATGGCCGTGTGGTTAAGATCGCTGATCTTGTTGATGACAGTGATGGATCAAAGCGCAGCACAGTGCTGAACGCCCTTAAAGACCCGGCCCACAAGAACGACCGGGATCATGTCGATATTATCATTGCGCTGGGCATGGCGAAGGAAGGCTTCGACTGGATTTGGTGCGAACACGCGCTGACAGTCGGTTATCGGTCCAGCCTTACTGAGATCATCCAGATCATTGGACGCGCAACCCGTGATGCTCCCGGCAAGGAAAGCGCAACCTTCACCAACCTGATCGCTGAGCCTGATGCATCAGAAGCAGCAGTGGTCGGGGCGATCAACGATACGCTGAAAGCCATCGCAGCCAGCCTGCTCATGGAGCAGGTGCTTGCCCCGCGCTTCACCTTCACGCCGAAGGACACCGGCCCGATCGACGACTTCGATTACGGTCCCGGTGGCTATAAAGAAGGCGAGACCAATGTAGGCGTGCGCGAGGCGACCGGCCAGCTTCATTTCGAGATCAAGGGGTTGGTCGAGCCCAAGAGCGATGAGGCCCATCGCATCTGCAAGGAAGACCTCAACGAGGTGATCACCCAGTTCGTGCAGGACAAGAACAACCTTGAGCAGGGCATGTTCAATGAGGAGACGGTGCCGCAGGAACTGACTCAGTTGAAAATGGGCAAGATCGTGCGCGACCGATACCCAGAGTTGAGCGGAGAAGATCAGGAGTCTGTGCGCCAGCATGCGATTGCCGCTCTCAACCTCACCCAGAAGGCGAAGGAAATCGCCAGCGGTCTCGATGTTGGCAAGGGTGACGACGAGAAGGTTAACACGGCTCTGATTGACGGGGTTCGCAAGTTCGCAATGGATGTTCGCGATCTCGACATCGACCTCATCGACAGCATCAACCCTTTTGAGGCTGCCTATGCGGTGCTTGCTAAATCCATGAACGAAGCCGTGCTCAAGCAGGTCCAGTCGGTAATCTCGGCCAAGAAGGTGAAGATTTCGCCTGAGGAAGCGCGCGACCTTGCCGAGCGGGCATTGCGATTCAAGAAGGAGCGCGGTCGGCTGCCCGAGATCACCTCTCAAGACGCTTGGGAAAAGCGGATGGCAGAAGGGGTTGCAGCCTTCTCTCGTTACCGTGCACAGGCGTCCAATGGCTGAATTATCTGACGACGAACTGCTTGCTGAACTCGGCGTTGAGGCCGAGCAACAGAAGGCGCGCACTTATACGCCGTGCGAAGAGCGGATCATCGCCGGTTTCGAGGATATTGTCCGGTTCTTCGAAGAGCACGAACGCGCGCCGCAGCATGGCGAGGACCGGGACATCTTCGAGCGCCTCTATGCAGTCCGTCTCGATAGGCTCCGCGAACTTGAAGACTGCCGTGAGCTTCTCGCCGGGATGGACAAGCATGGCTTGCTCGTCGGGACGCGGGACAATGACGCTGTGCAGGCTGACGAGATCGATGACGACTCTTTATTGGCCGAACTTGGCATCAAGCCTGCGGGCGGCGACGATATTCGGGTGCTGCGCCATATTCCAACCGCCGAAGAGCGTCGCGCCGCTGAGGAAGTTGCCAACCGCGAGAAATGTGAAGACTTTAAGAAGTTTAAGCCGCTTTTCGAACAGGTCCAGAAAGAGCTTGAGACGGGCGAGCGGGAAACGAGGCCGTTCGAAGTGAAGGCTGAGATTCGTCCCGGCGCATTCTTCATTGTTGGTGGGCAGACTGCCTTCGTCGCCGAAATGGACGAGATTTTCACCAACGATCAGGGGCGCTCGGATGCCCGCCTTCGCGTGATCTTCGACAACGGCACGCAGAGCAAGATGCTCATGCGGTCGTTGCAGCGGGCGCTGAACAAGGATGATGCTGGTCGAAGGATCACGGAGCCCGAAGCTGGCCCATTATTTTCGGGTCAGGCCGAACAAGGCGATGAGGCCAGCGGGATCATCTATGTCTTGCGCAGCAAATCAGATCATCCGGTCGTCGCCGAGCATCGTGAACTGGTGCATAAGATTGGCGTAACCAACATGAAGGTGGAGAAGCGCATTGCGGGCGCGCATCTTCAACCAACCTTCCTCATGGCGAATGTCGAGATCGTCGCCCAATATCAGCTATTCAACATCAACCGCACAAAGCTCGAAAAGCTGATTCACCGGGTGTTTGGAGCTGCGCAACTCGATCTTGAAATCCCAGACCGCTTCGGGACGATCATCAAACCGCGTGAGTGGTTTCTTGTGCCGCTGGAGACAATTGATGAGGCTGTCGAACGCATCCGCAATGGCTCGATTACCAATTACCGATACGATCCAAGTCAAGCTCGTATCGTGTCTCAATGATCATTAGCGACCAATTGAGGGGGACCCTCTGATGGTCCTCGTGCACAGGTCGTCCAGATCAGACAACCTCGGTAGCACTGATTTGCCGAGCGAGACGTCGACATACCCTAGCCCGTGGTAAGCCAGCCCGATCTTTTCCCGTCCGCGCCGCTACAGGAGCAAGTGAATCCTGATGAGGTGCGCGAGCAGATGATTGGCTTGCTGGTGACTGCCCTGGCCGCCATCGAATCAGTGCCATAGGATGCCTGGCGCCAGCGGTCCTGGTGCAAAGTTTATCCGCAGATGTCACGCTGGCTGACGGACCCGGTACAGGGGAAACAACTGTGCTTCAAGTTCTCCGCTGAACTCGACCGTATCGAGAGTTTGCCGTCAGCCTAAAGCTAGCCAATTGATCGGGTATAGTTTCCTTACTAATCGTCACAAACACCCTACCCACTGTTCGCCATTCAGTTTAAATGACTTGAAGACGATAGGTGAATTTAGCGCTTTATGCCAGCACTGCAATTAACGCGGCGTAATGTGCAGAACGTGATGTGCGACGAAAAATTATGACATCGGTGAACGCCCCGCCCCGGTTCGCTCACCTTCGAAAGTAATTCCCCATCTCTTTCGCCGCCTGTTCGAGAATCTTTAATGCCAGCGCATAATCTCCACAATTCCGCGCACGGTCATGTATCTGCTGTAGCTGACGAAGACGATACGCCTGATGCGCAATAGCGATTTCCCCAAGCTCCCTGTCGCAACGCTCACGCACGGTTCTGTGGTATTCGATCCAGCGGTCCGAACCGGCAAATTGAAAGGACGTTGGGTCGTATGCGCGGACGTGTCGCGACGTCAGGCTGATGCCGAACTCATTGGTTATCAATTCAGCCACTTCGGAATGCGTGCAGTAACACGCTAAGTGCTCGACAATCCTACGTTTTACGGGAGCAGGCAGACGTCTCATTTGGTAAGTCCACGGTAAGTCATCACCTCGTCCACGACGTATCTGACCCCGCACCTACCTTGACGTATTGGAGGTATAAAACACCCCTTGCTGTACGAACGTCGGGTACGACGTCCGGCAGGTCCTTGATACGTCCTACGCTTGTTGAAGACGTCGCCGTCGAGATGGTTAAATAGACCACCGATGAGTTGATCGGGCGGGCCATGGTTGCCGACAATGCGACGTCGAGCATGCGCATGGCTTTCTCGAAATGGAATACGTAGACATGGGTAGCGCGACACATCTGACGGATATAAGCACAAGCCAACGAACGCCGAATTGAATTAGAGGCGGGCAACAGTCGGCTGACAGGATCGAGTTCTATCAACGCACCGAGCCGCCAATTGGGTGATATTGCCTCGATCATCGTGGCCAGATCGCTTCTGCCCAGTTTCCTCCAATCGTGTTCTGGTACGGCCTGAATGCTCGCCTCCTATCCTGCCAGTGCATTCGCCAGCCGGTCACAATACGCGGCTGGCAAATTCCTGCCGTTCACAAATTTGCTCAGTGTGCCTCCAGGTATATCGAGTGTATTGGCAAGGCGCGATTGCTCACCTGGTTCGCTCGATTTGAGGTGATCTATGAGGCGCTGGCGCAGTCCGGCCAGATTCGTCCGTGAGGCAGAACTGACTTGTTTCCATCCTATTGTTTCAGGTTCGCAATTACCCTTCCCCTGGTAAACTATTTGTGGCCCAGAATTTGAGTCACCCCGTAAACTGGAAACGTCGCTTGTTTCCGTCTCGGCATTGTCAGGAGTTGAGCCACCCCCGACGAGTGTTTCCATGCAATTGTCAGATTTTGAGCCCAATGGTGTCAAAGTTTGAGCCTGAGAATTTCCAGGTTCCCATTTTTCGAAGTCGCGTGTCGGTGCGGACGGGCTACATCCCGGCGCTGGCACCCAGGTCAGGCGATAGGTCGCTGCCAACAGATTGTTCCTGTTAAACGCACCCGGTTTCGTCTGCGCGATGAATCCTTTCTCGATCAACTCGCCAAGGCACCGTTTCACGGTGTTTCTCGACAGGCCAGTTGCTTTCGCGCCGGTCCGCTCGCTGAAGAAAAGCCGACCGTTGCTGCTCCCGTCATCGAACCGCGCAAGCGCGATCAGCACCTTCACCGCATTTCCGGAAAGAGCTAACCAAGCTTCACAATCTGTGAACGAATGATAGAGCCGAATGTGACGAGGCTCCTTCTTGCGCCGGAATGGGTCAGCCACTGCGATCTATGCTCCAAGGCTTCGTAGCGCGGAAGCGGATTGCGAGCGTCTGGCGAACGTCTCTTGGCCAGCAGCTCCCCCCTTTCCAGAGCTTGCCGATAACACCGCTACGCTCGTGTACTCCCCGGTCGCTGTCGTGCGTCGATAAAGATTGGAGCTCTTCAGCAAGACCGTAGGCAGCGTGCTGGAACCGTGTCGTGAAGCGACATGGTGAGGCCCGCGCGTCGCTCTCGCGGGCTTCGCTTGTCTTGATCATAGCTCAATCCTCCGACTGAAATGTCGGGAGATTAGCCAAGAAAGCTTCCAAGTCAGAGACTGCGATGAGCGTTCGGCGCCCGGCCTTTCTGGCTTGGAGGTCGCCCCGCTTGAGAGCGAGGTAAATTGCAGAGCGAGACATGCCTGAGGCGGTCACTGCTTCGGGCACGGTCATCATGAGTCTTTCAGTCATCTTTTCTATCCCGCAAGGTCCGAGCGGGATCGCCCGAGCGTTGCGGGACAATCAGGTGACTTCACAGACTGACGGAAGCAAATCGGAAACCCGAAAATTCGTCAAAGGCCAAGCAAATCGTCGATCCGCCTATTCAGCAACCTATCCCGCACCTCTGGATTCTGTGCGACAATCAGGACAGCGCGCATTTCATTGACTATGGTGCGGATGCTTTCTGTGGCTAACTTCCTCGATGGATCTCGTAGAGATCCCGATTTGCCTTTGTTGTAGAGCTTGGCGTGCCAGTCTTTGATTGTGGTGATCGATGGGAGAGCTTTTTTGCCTTTGAGATGCTTTACCGCCGGGTCCTCGCCGTTGATGTCCGACAGCAATAGCGCCAGCTGAAGCGCTGCAATGATCGGCACCCATTCTGCCTCTTTCGTCGACAAAGTATAATGCTGTTTAGACGGATCGGCCTGCAACCAATGAAGCGTCCTTCCTTTCTCCACGCTCGCAATCTCGGTGATCACGAATTTGATTGGCTCAAGTATCTGCGACTGCTGCTGAAAGAGCGGCATGGCGTGGAGCATTTGGAATATCTCAGACAGATGATCGGTTGCCGCTATGCGGATTTTGGCCTTGGCCTCCGCGTCTATCTCGTCTGTGCTATCGCGCGTCGGGTCATCGTAAGCGGCTCGCGCGTTCGCGAGCCTTCCTGCGGGTGCAATCAGTCTCTGCTTGAGTTCTGCGACCCAATCTAGGGGGCCTGCGAGCCCGAAAGCGTAAACGAAATCGTCTGCTATCTCTTCCAGTTCCTCCTCGGAAGCGTCCCTCTTATCCTTGGGCGATGTCAAAGCGCCAACTCCCCTAGCGCCTTCACGGCTGCATCGCTCGCAAGGTGCCCATAGTGCCGCTCGATCATTTCGGCACTGGTGCCAGAAATTTGAGCGATGGTGAGTAGCGGCAATCCTGCGCTCACAAGGTCGGTGATAGTGCTATGCCGCAAGGTGTAGGCGGTGGCATCGGCTGGCAATTGGGCAGCAACCACAGCGGTTGCAATAGGACGTTTCCAGCTGTCCTTGTCCCATGCCTTGCCATTCGCGCGCATGAAGAGCGGTGCACCTGGCAGCTTGTTCTTGGCCTGCTTGGTAAGCAGTTGCGCCGCCTCTTGCGGCAACTGGATTCGGCGCGGCTTTCCGGTCTTGTCCTTGCCGATAGTCAGTTCTGCCGTGCGCTTGTCGAAGTCGCCAGCCGTGAGTGCTGCCATAGCGCCGGGGCGAAGCGGTAAAAGACACAGGGCGCGGACAAAGGGCGCTGCCTCTGCATCGGTGCTTTCAATGAGCTTCTTGCGCTGTTTGCGGTCCAGATAGAGCGTACGGCGTCCATTGGCATTGGGGATGGCCTTTAAGGCTTCCTGCCAAGCCGCCTCGCTATTCGGTGCGCCGGGAGACAGGACCTTGCTCAAAGCCGCTCGTAGCACGGCCATATCTCGATTGACGGTCGACGGTGCCCGCTCGCGCTCGACAGGAGCGCCCTTCTTGCGTCGGCTCACCAGCGCAGGTTGTGATGCCAGCCGTTCGCGCCATTCCTTCACATGACGGCGTCGAAGCTTATCCAGCTTCACCTTGGCGATAGAATCCTCATAGACGTAGCGCCTGAAGCGTTGCTCGGCCTCGGGACGGTCCTTGGCGTATTCGCGGCAAGCATCGGCAACCGTCTCGATCTTGGCGCGGATTTCGCCGCCTGATTCCACAAGCTCGGCCAGCTTCTCGGCTTCCTTCTTTGCCGCCGCGAACATCTCGTTGCCGGGGAGCATCCCGAAATCGCCAAGCGACTTGACCTGATACTTGTTCGTGTCCTCGTCATAGACGCGAGCGATCCAAGTTCCCTTGCCGCCACGCTTAGAGGGGCGGAAGCCGAGAAAGCACCCGGCACGCAGCCTTTGCCAGTGCGGTTCGCGCTGCACCTTTAAGCGTTCCCGGTTGCCGACTTTGCTCAGATCCAATGCCACTGCCAATTCCTCCATTCCGTTTTGTATGGAATGCGTATGGAATACATATGGGGATGAGCAGATACAAGCGGGGATACAGAATGACGCTAATTCAATGGCATCGGTGTTTCAGCTTGTCCCGGATTGTACATAAACTCTGCCCTCCGAAGGCAGAGGCCAGAGGTTCGAATCCTCTCGGGTGCGCCAAAACCTTTATATAAATCAATGGCTTAGAGATCTGTGTATTGCCGAGATGGTGACTATCTTCCTATTTCTGCGATGTACAAAACCTATACAAAATGTGTTTAATTCACGAAGCCATTGATTATAGTGGGTTTGTGGAAACCGACTCATCCAACAGTCCTGAGACTGAAATGATCGACCTTCGGGGTGACGGTCGTATTGTTCTCTTTCAACGTTCCGGCCTCAGGCGGCGAAACTGGTACGCAAGGGTAAGAGTGCCCAATGCCACTGGCTATAAAATCCTATCTAGCAAGACATCGGATTTGGATGAGGCAAAGCGTTTCGCCAACGACCTCTATGAGCAGACCTATATGCAGGTGCTCAGTGGTGGTTCAATCCATTCCCCGACCTTCAAGAAGGTGTTTGAGGAGTGGGAAGCCAGCCTCGATCAACTTGGATCAAACCGTCAAGGCGGTTCGTGGAATGGGTCGATTGATCGGGTGCGGACCTATGCCCTAGAATTTTTTGGTTCGATGAAGGTCGACCAAATCAGAACTAAGGACTTTGAAAATTTCTGGAGCTGGCGTCGGACAAACTACGTCAAGAAGACACCTTCCAACAGCACTCTTGGCCGTGAGAAAAATGCCATTATGCCACTTTTTCGGTTTGCTATGTCAAAGGGCTGCATTGCCTCTATGCCGGAAATTCGCCTGCCCAAGACTAGGCACAGACGAAGGCCAACTTTCACTTTGACCGAGTACAACACGCTCACTCGGAAAATGCGAAGCTGGGTCAAGGAGGCTAAGGGAAAAGCACACTGGCGTGATCGCTATGTATTCCAACAGGTGTTCTTGATTCTATCCAATTCCGGACTCCGTGTGGGTGAACTTCGGCGTCTAACGTGGGGTGATCTGAGGACTGTGGGAGATGGCGACGACGAAAGGATGGTGGGTTATGCCAATGGCAAAACTGGTGCCCGAGAATTTGTCTTTATGCCTTCGGGACCGACATACGTAGAAAGATTGCGAGAGCTTAGGAAAGTTGAAATTGGCGAAGAGCTTCCGTCAGACGGGCTGGTAGTCTGCCATAGAGATGGCAAACCAATTGCCACGTTCAAAAGGTCATTCAACAACCTCCTGAGTTATGCTGGAGTTGGTATCAAGCGGGAAGGTATGGCTAGGACCATTTACTCTCTCCGACATTTCTATGCCACCCAAAGGCTGACTCACGAAACCAATCCATTCTTGCTAGCAAAACAAATGGGCACGTCAGTTGAGATGCTGGAAAAATACTATGGTCAAACGGTAACGTCAGAGGTGGCAAAACAGATCACAAAAGGTGGTCTGAAAATCAAATGAGGTCGACCACTTTAGCTTGGGCCAGCTGATCGGACTCAATGTATCGTTGAGTTGTGTTCAATGATTTGTGGCCAGCCATCTGCTGAACATCTCGAAGTGAACCGCCTACCGTCGAGATTTTCCGTGCCGCATTGGTGATGAAAGTCCTCCGGCCACTGTGGGAGGAGCAACCAATCAATCCAAGTTCCCGATACCATCGGATGAACTGGTTTACGATGGCTTGGGCTGTGGTGTGATCCTGCCTTTCGGTCTTTATGACGAAACCAGATGGGACAGCCTTTGGGTTTCCATTGGCTTGTGCTGCGTAAAGTGCCTCCAGGGCCTCTCGGAGGTCACGATTGATCGGGATATGCCGACCGGATGATCCTTTCGATGCACTGTTCGGTAAGGCGATATGACTGCCAATCCCACCGTCTGGGTTTAGCATCATTGCCCAAGTTAGATGGGCTATCTCTTTTGCCCTCAGGCCAGCCTTTGCCGACAAGAACACAACAACCTTATTCCTGATTGGGTGCCTCTTGCTTTGGACAAGGCAGACCAAAGCCGCCAGATTTGATTTCGAAAGTGTCTTAGCTTGTCGATTAAGTGTCAAAAGATACAACTCACCGATTACATTGAATGATTTTCCAATTATAAAATAATCAAACTGCATCGTAAACGGTATTGAGCATCAGGAATGCATAAGAAAACCAATGACTTAAATCGACTGATTATGGTTTTGCTAAAAGGAAACATGTCGCATCGAGCCAACCAAAAAAACCGGTGTCACTAACCAGAATATTCCTGCTATGTTCTGGTGAGGCACATTCAAAGAGAAAATGATGGCAACTGGAATTACCAAAGGTGAGCAGCAAACAGCAGACTCAATTTCAGTCGGCGATCTTTTTCAAGAGCCATCCCCTCTTCCAGATGGGAATGAGGCCGTCGAACTGACTTATGTAAACAAGGCTTCGGTTTCAGAAATCATCCTGCCAATGAAAAGAAGCTTCGTTCGGCTTAAGAGGGGTCAGGAACCGATAGCGACAAACGGCCTGCCGACTAACAGCTTGGTTCTAGACGATAACTTTTTCGCCCTTAATCAGCTGGTTGCTCAGCGTGAGAAGGTGCAACTCTTCTATCTTGACCCCCCCTATGGAACCGGATTCGATTTTCAATCGAGAGACCTAGAGCATGCTTATAAGGATAGCATGGGGACAGCGTCATACATTGAGTTCATGCGTCGTCGCCTAATCCTTATGCGTGAAGCGATGGCTGATGATGGTTCGATCTACGTCCTGTCCGTCGTCAGAACATTTGGCGCAGACTGAGTGTCGATCGTTTGGAGGATCGGCCTCGTCTATTGGTTACAGTTTAGGCGGCTAGCTTGCGGTGTTGCAAGCGCCGATGTTCGATCGTCTTTCGT